>Ga0209768_10000294_pt1 | contig 34360 bp, 35 predicted proteins | sample LauGreSBDMM110SD_3_FD_187564 | JGI IMG/M metagenome (GOLD analysis project Ga0209768, IMG submission 187564) | Freshwater lake microbial communities from Lake Michigan, USA - Sp13.BD.MM110.SD (SPAdes) (version 2) | ecosystem: Environmental > Aquatic > Freshwater > Lake | place: Lake Michigan... | reverse complement strand
AATTTGGAATTGTAGCCGCAGGAAAACATCCGCAAATAAATTATAATAAGGTTAATTATTCAAAAGAACCATATACAGCAAGTCCCGCAGGTCTTATCAACTATGCAGATTGTCACGATAATAATATTTTATGGGACAAAATAGAACTCTCTTTTAAAGATGCCTCTATGGCTGAACGTACAAAAATGCACGAACTAGCTTATGCAATTGTATTAACCGCGCAGGGCGCTAGTTTCTTACATGCAGGTACCGAATTTTTAAGAACAAAAAATGGAGTGGAAAATTCTTTTGATAAAGGAGATATTGTGAATGGTATCAATTGGGATTTAAAAACTCAAAATAATGCTAGTTATACGTTTATCAAAAGCTTGATTCAAATTAGACGTGCGCATCCTGCTTTTAGAATGCAAACGGCACAGCAAATTGCTACCCATTTAAATTTTGAAGAGCAACTGCCTAGTGGAATCATTGCTTATACCATCAACGGAGCAGCGGTAGGCGATCGATGGAAAAAAATATGGGTCGCTTACAATGGTAAACAAACCCCTCAAACCATTACTTTGCCAAAAGGAACATGGAAAGTAGGATTAAGTAGTAAAGGTTCTTCTAAATCAGCTAATAATTATACCCTTGCAGGAAGTTCTGCTGTAATACTATATGGCGAATAAGGAGGAGTAATATATATTTGCACAAAATCAATACAGATGATGACGATTGAAAGCTTTAAAGAATTAGCACACGAAGACAAATTAAATCAATTAAGACACCACGGTGAATTACTAGGTACTTACGAGCGCAGAAGTGCAGACGGAGATAGCAAAACCAGTGGTGACATTTTTGAATTAAACGGCTTCTGGGTATTCTTAAGTGATGACGAACAAATGGTTATTCCATCTCGTAGAAATCCACTTTTCAAAGAAGAAGAAGAGGAAGAAGCAGAAGGTTAATTCCTTTTTACAGTTAAAAATACGTAAGAGATACCTATTTAATTTTATTTAGGTAGCGCTCATTAATCTTGTATTGGTATACCCTTTTATCCAAGGCTGTTTTTTCTCGCTCCACTAGTGTATCACTGGTGGAGGCAAATACCATAAATTTTTTATTGATCATTTGAAGGGTGTCAGATCTTAATTTGTTTTGGATCGTTACTTCTTTATTTTTTACACCCAATGCTCTATTTATTTGATCAATGGATGTTGGTGTACTTTGTTTAGAACATTCAATCAAAATATCCAGTACCGATTTTTCTGTTTCAGTTAAATTATCTGAAAATTCTAGTTGCTTATTTACCTCTATTGATTTTTTGTGAAAGCCGCTCCCAACAATAGTTTGCTGCAATTTACGCAAAGACTTATTCTTGAAAAATAATACAATAGAAATCGTAAATAATAATAAAAGCGCTATAAAATAGGGTAATTGATTAAGCTTTATTTTACTTATAAAACTTGGTGTTATTTTTTTGTAAAGCGGTTTAGCAACTTCAGAAAATTTTGACATCGAAAGCGTAATGCTAACCAAAGAATCTAACCCAGGATTATAAATATGCAGCTTTTCGTCATTATAAAAATACAAACCGTTTTTACTTGCAACATAATTCATAATGGTTCCGCCAAATTCATTTTCTATTTCATATAATTTTTGGGTAGTTGGATTTATTAAATACAAATGATTATAAGACTCCGTTAAAATTCCAAGTCCCGGTAAAATCATTGAATTTGTGCCAATTACGGATTCTTGAAATATTTTGTCATTCACAATTTTAGGTTCCTGCCACCAATCATTGGTTTTTAAATTCAAACACTGCATGTACACCGTGTCATTTTGTATTTCATTTTGCAACTTATAATAAGAATTGGGATATGACTGATATACCACATAAATAAGGTCATTTATTTTATCTGGATAAACAACCGCATTCATATGCAAAGCCATTCTTACTTCTTTACTAATTGGCTGTCTAAACCATTCTTTGGAAGTGGTATCAAAATACCTCAGTCCGCTATTAAATTGCCAAAATCCCCATCCACCTAAATTGAAGAACTTATCGTTTCTGATAAATGAGTATCCGCCAAAATTATAGCCTTCAAAACAGGTATTGTCGAGTCTAATAGCCCCAAGTGTGGAATCTATTTTAAAAAGCTTACCTGTTCCAGTGATTTGAAAATAGAGTTGCCCATTATTAACCATATAGGCATGCTTAGAATCGGTGCAGGTTAACCCAATAGGGGTAGGAACCAGTTTAGTTTCCTTATTAAACAATTGAAGTTCAAACGAGCCCTTTTGAGAAGCTAAATAGCGCAGTAAATTTTTTTGTGCGGATGCCTGAAGGGTGACAAATAAAAACAGAATAATATATGTATGTCTTAAACGCATCTTACAAAGCTAATCAATTGGATCAGATTAATAAAAATAAGATACGTTTATAAATATTAAATATATTATATTTATAGTCGATTGTATTATATAATTTTATTATTTATATCCGTTACTCGATAATAGATTATTGAAATTTAAATAAAGCGGATCTAACATCACAAGTTTGTTGCGTTTATTTGAGTGAGTTTTAAACTCGGGGGGTATGGGGGCTTTGGGTAACCGGGCCCTCATTTTTTATGCTCTAACCTTACTATAATCATTGATTTTCTGGGTAGGATTCATCATATACGAAACGAGTGTTCCGTCTTTTAATATTTCTACCACCCTAAACCCCTTATATGGCGTTCCCCAATTACCACCCATATGGGCATCAAATAAACAAGGGGTTTGCCTACTACCTAATAATTTAACCCCATCCTGGTCATGCTCGTGACCGTGAAAAATGGCGGTTACATTTGGGTACTTGTCTACTAGGCTTTCAAAATCAGGGGTATTGATCCCATTTACAGTCCACGCCTTTTGGGGAATATGTAAAAACAGCAAAACATGCTTTCGCTGTTTGTTGGCTTCTAGTTGCTCAGTAAGCCAATCTAAATTTGGTGAGAGGTATTTACCTGCTTCATTTGAAGTGTCCCCTAAAATAATAGCATGATCCTTAACCTTTACGCTATGGTTCACAGGCATTCCCCAAATTTCATTCCAATAGGTCGTACTCACCATATCATGATTTCCTCTTGTAACGTAATAAACAGGATTTAACATATCAATCTTTTGTTTGGCCAGGGGCAAAAAATCTTTTTTGTCATGAATAATGTCGCCGTTGATTACACAAAAATCAAGCGGTGTTGCTTTATTAAAATCATTGATTTGGTTAATCACTAACTCCATCATTTCATCATATGCGGTGCCAGGCTGTCCGTAGTGGGCATCCGATGCAACTACAAATCGTAACGCAACCTTACTCCTATTTTCAAAAACAGTAGTCGCGCTAATTTTTTGATATCCGCCAACTGCAAAAAATGCAGTAGCAAAAGAAACATTTTTTAAAAATGAACGGCGCGACGAATTACTTTGATCCATGATAATCGGTATTTTTGAAAAATAAATATAACTATTAATTTATGATAAAAAAGATTACCCTTTTGTTATGTATTTCTTTTTTTACTCAGTTTCTAATGGCTCAAGACGAAAGTAGATCAAGAGAAAAAATGAAACTCGTTGGCAAAAAAATTTACCTCGGTAGCAGGGCGCTAACTATTGCTGATGCAAGAGATTTATCGGTAACCTTACCGGAGGCATATTTATATTTTAATCGTGCAAAAAGAATCAGAGATTGGAACTACTTTTGGGGTGGCTATTTAGGATTAACAGCGCTTAGCTCTAATACACTTAGTCCTGGCCGAAATTCATCTTATGGTGCATTTGGTTTATTAATCGGTATCATTGTGGTGCCAAGAGAAATTAGAAGACAAAAATTAATTATTAAAGGAATCGAAGCATATAACGCAAATCACTCAAAATAAAATGATCATGGAAAAAGTTTGGCTCATTACAGGATGTTCAACAGGATTTGGACGAGAACTTGCAAAAGAGGTTTTAGCAAAAGGTTACAAAGTTGCTGTTGCATCGCGCAAAACAAGTGATGTAGATGATATTGTTGCAGCTTACCCAAATACATCTATTGCCATCAAACTAGATGTTACCATTGATTCAGAAATTAAATCAAGTGTTGCGCAAACAATGGCGCATTTTGGTCAAATTGATGTGCTTGTAAATAATGCTGGCATTGGATACTTTGGCTCTATCGAAGAAAGTGAAGAAGTAGAAGTAAGAAAGATGTTTGAAATCAATGTGTTTGGTTTAGCAAAAATGACGCAAGAAGTTTTACCACATATGCGCAAGCAAAGAAGTGGACACATTTTAAACATTGCTTCTATTGCAGGTTTAAGATCTTTCCCTGGTGTAGGTTTTTACAATGCTACAAAATATGCTGTGGATGGTTTTAGCGAATCGCTAGCTAAAGAAGTTGGACCACTTGGTATTAAAGTAACCATTATTGCACCTAGTGGATTTAGAACAGATTGGGCAGGACGTTCTGCCAACGAAAGCCCTGCAACTATTGCAGATTACGCAGAAACAGCAGACAAAAATAAAGATACGATTAGAGGTATCAGTGGAAACCAAGCTGGCGATCCTGTAAGGGCCGTAAAAGCAATGATTCAAGTTGTTGAATCTGAAACACCGCCGATGCGTTTATTGTTAGGCGTTGCTGCGCTAAGAGGTGCTAGAGAAAAATTAGAAGAATTAAAAAATGATTTTGATACTTGGGCGTCTGTTACAGAGGGTGCAGACTTTCCAAAAAACTAATTGACTTTTATAAAGAGGGTTCTGGTTTCACCAACAGCGCCGCCAACCCAAGGTTGCGCGTACCTAAATTTAATGGAATCAGAACCCGTTTTAACTGCCTTAAAGCGCCAAATTTCTTGGCTAGTGCTTCCGGGAACATTATTACTACTAACTGAAATAGCAGCCACAGAATCTACAGTAGTTACAGCTGCTTTATTTATCCAAGACCAACGATAACCTGTTGATGTATTTGCATTAAGCGTGACATCGATATGCTGGCCAATTTTTAAGTTATGACTATCAACCTCCGAGCCAGATGTTTGTTTACTGCAAGCAGTTTGCAATTGAGCCAACAAAACAACCCATACCAACATTTGCAAACACCTTACTGTAACACCAACAATTTTTTTCATATCATTATTTATCAAAAATAGCATCCCAAAGTCCTATGCGAAGTGCAAGTGCTTTAACAGAGGCACTTGTTGCTTCCTCCCATTTAGATGCATCATCACCACAAAGCCTACTTACCATATCAAGTGCCAAGTGACTGTGATGATCACCATCTACTTCAATATGTCTTTCGATATAGTATTTAAAAATACTTACTTTATGTGGGGCATCAGCATAAATTTTGTCTAAAATTTTCATAAACATACTTGGTATTAAGTCTTCTCTACCAAAGGTGAAAACAGCTGCCCTAACATGAAGTGGCGCGTTAAAAGAAATATCAAATGTAAATTGCAAAAAGTCTTTTACTTTTTTTGGTAATTCAGCAGCTTCAATAGCGTCCTGAACAGCTACACCTGCATTTATTTTTGCAATCAACGCCTCAATAACAAAGGTAGAAGCACCCATTTGTTGCATTGCCTTAATATACAATTCGAAATGACTAATTCTGACGCCATCCTGATCTACATCAGATTCTTCACCTAGTACAATTTCATTGATTAAATAACGGGTATCTGCGCTACCTACTGGAACCCAAGGGATTGCCACAGATGTCAATCCAATTTGGAGTGATTTTAATAAGCTCATAAAATCCCATACCGCAAAAACATGGATTTCAGAGAATCGTTGTAATCCTTGTAAGTCTTGGATTTGACTATATACCGGGTGCGCGAGTAATGTACTTCTTACTGGCTCGATGTTAGATTTTAGTTGTTCTACGTGGGAATTCATCATGTTTGCGGCTTTTAAACTGCGCGCAAAAGTAAAACAACCATACTTGTAAATTGTTTGTTTGAGTGACTATTTTATCAAGCTTCCGTAAATGATATTTTCAATTTTAGCCTGAAATCCAGTATGTGAATTGGGTGTATGTTGTGTCATGATTAAACAAATCATTTTTTCTTTAGGGTCGGCCCAATAGTTGGTGCCATAGTAACCGCCCCACGAAAAAGAACCTTTGTTCCGAGCATTTAAATTTGCTGCTTTTTCAGAAGTGATAGCAAAACCTAAACCAAAATCGTTAAGGCCTTCATATTTAAAATCTAATTGAGGGCTAACCATTAACTCGGCTGTGCGGGGCGAAATAATTTGTTTGCCGTTGTATTTTCCACCATTTAAAATCATTTGTAAAAAAATGGCATAGTCAAATGCAGTTGAAGACAAACCCCCGCCACCAGAAAAAAAGGTTGTCCCTAGTAATGGATAGTTAGGATCAATATTTCTAAATGTAGGCCCCCATTCTATAATTTTCTTATTGCTGTCTTCGGTGTAAACCGTTGGGAGTCTATTTGCTTTTGAAGCAGGAACATTAAAATAAGTATCCTTCATATCCATCGGCTCAAAAATATATTTATTGAAATACACTTCGAGTGTCATGCCAGAAACAACTTCAACAATACAACCCAATAAATCAGAATTTAAACCATATGTGAATTTTTCGCCTGGCTGATGTACAAGTGGTAAAGTTCCAAGCGCTTTCATATGCTCTAATAAAGTACCATTAATTTTTCCTAGTCCTGATGGTATACCTGCTTTTGCATAAATAGCTTTCATTTTTTCGGAACCAATTCCAGCATAATCAATGCCAGAAGAATGCGTTAATAAATCTCTGATGGTAATATTTCTTTTTGCTGGAACTGTTGTATAGCTTGTATCTGCAGCATTAAAATCTTTTAGTACCGATTGCTTATAAAAGGTTGGAATAAAGTCGCCTACTGCTTGATCTAAATTAAGTTTGCCATTTTCAAATAACTGTAACACTGCCAAACTAGTAATTGCTTTAGTTTGACTCATGATTCTAAAAATAGAATTTGGATCCATTGGTTTTTTTGAAGCCCTATCTGCAAAACCATGGCCCTTATAATATACGACTTGATTGTCTTTAACAATAATAGTTGAAGCGCCTACCAACCAATTATTTTTAACATACTCGTTAAGTAAAGTATCAATTTGTGCAAGTTTAACAGGATCTAAATTTTTAGATTTTGTAACAACCGGTGATAACACTTGCGCAATACTGGTACTAATAAATAATACAAGGATAGTAACAACTGAAACAAATTTTTTCATGACAGGATGTATTTGAAATAGTAAGATACTACAAATCAAATATTGAATCCAAAGAATAGATTTGAAATTGTTGGGCAGCTGGATTTAATAATACGGAACGCATTATATGGGCGAGTACTTCAACTGGTAGTGGCTTTTGGCTTTTAAATAAACCTAACTTGTTAAAGAAGTGAATGATGGCAATGCCTAGTTTTTCCATAGATCTTATTTTATCTGGCTGCCTAAGTAAATATCCGGGTCTAAATATATGTATCTGCTTAAAAGATAATGCTGCAACCGCGTTATCGAGCTCCCCTTTAATGCGGGGGTAAAATAGCCAAGAACTTGCGTTGGCGCCCATAGCAGATACCAACACATAATTTGCTACACCGTTAGCCGCAGCTGTAGCAGCCGTTTGGTATTGATAGGTAAAATCAATTTTGTACTGCTCTTTTTGGCTTCCCGCCTGTTTAAGCGTAGTAGCCAGTGCCGAAAAAAGCACATCACCTTGTACTAGATGCGCCCAAGCTTGAGGATTGTCAAAATCAACAATATGCGTTGTTAATGTAGCATGAGTAATTAATAAGGGTCTTCTAGAAAACACAACCACGCTAGTATATTGGTTGTCTTTAATTAGTTGATTTACAAGCTCTGTGCCTGTAGCACCTGTAGCTCCAATAACTAACGCTGTGAAACCACTCATAAATTTTCTTTTACAAACTGTAAACAGTATTTTTTAATCATCTCACGTACTTCTCCAAAAGACCTACTAATCTCATCTTCAGTACCGCTTGCTTTTGCAGGATCCGGAAAATTATAATGAAATTTTTGAGCATTGCTTGGATAATATGGACATACTTCTTTGGCGTGATCACAAACCGTAATCACAAAATCAAAATCTACATCTGTATATTCTAACACATTATTTGAGGTATGGCCAGAAATATCAATACCATCCTCTTTCATGGTTTGAATAGCCCTTGGATTTACACCATGCGTTTCTACGCCGGCACTGTAAACATTGGCTTTATCTGCAGCAAATGTTTTTAAATAACCATGTGCTATTTGACTTCGACAACTATTGCCAGTACACAATACTAAAATATTTTTCATCTATGTAATTATTAACAACAGCCGCCACCTGGCACACAAGCTGTTTTATTTTCTAATGGTTTTTGCGCAAATACGGTGATACTCATAATACCTGTACTACCTGATTTAAATGCAGCTATTTCGGCAGCTGATAAATAGTTTACTAAAATATCATCAGGAATTACAATGGCTTTTTCTTTTTGAATAGTCACATTTTCAAAACCATTGGCGTGTATTAGTTCGAGATAAACATTTTTTTGAATCGCTCCAGATACACATCCAGCATACATTTCAGCATCTTTTCGTAACCCTTCTGGTAAGGCGCCTACAAGTACTACATCACTAATACTAAAATGACCACCCGGTTTTAATACCCGGTACATTTCCGTAAATACGCCATGTTTATTAGGAACCAAATTTAATACACAGTTGCTCACAATCACATCCGCAACATTAGAAGTGATGGGCATATTTTCTATATCACCTTGTCTAAATTCTACATTGTTAAAACCACGGGCTTCTGCGTTGGCACGTGCCTTATTTACCATTGCTGGTGTAAAATCTATTCCAATTACTTTTCCTGTTTCACCCGTTTCATGTCTAGCAATAAAACAATCGTTACCCGCGCCACTTCCTAAATCAATTACAAGGTCGCCTTTTTTAATACGCGCAAATTGTGTAGGAAGCCCACAACCAAGACCTAGATCAGCATCTGCTGTATAACCACCTAATGTGGTATAATCTTCAGACATGATGTTATACACTTCGGTAGAACAGCCGCCAGCACCACAACAAGAAGACATATTTGTTTCTTTGTCTTGTAATGCTATTTCACTGTATTTATTTTTTACAATTTCTTTAAGTTGTTCGTCTGTTTGCATTTTTTTATTTTTTAGTTTAACAACAAGTTGTTGGGGATTGAATAGATACTGCTAATACTTTATTTAAAATTTGGTTTGCTGTTTGTAAAACTTCTGTATCAACACAATAACAAATAGAAGCACCGTCTATATTACCTTTAATGAGGCCAGCTTGTTTTAATTCTTTCAAGTGTTGTGATACGGTAGATTGTGCAATGGGTAGCTCATCCACAATATCACCACACATACAAGACTGCTTTTGAATTAATAATTGCAAGATGGCAACTCGAGCAGGATGTGATAAAGCTTTTGCAAATTTTGCTATTTGCAGCTCGGCTTCTGAATAATTGATGATTTTACTGGCACCCATATTAATCGCAATATCACGATTAATAGGTGATATTTCAAAGGGATTTGCCTATTCAATTGATTTATAAGCTATTACGTATAAAATGCTTACCACTAAGAGAGGGCCTGCAACTAAAATATATGCCGTCCAATGTAAATTAGCCCATCCGGTAATAATGTAAAAAATGCCACTAACAGCAAATATTATGGAACCAATAAGTGGACGCTGATAGGCAATAACAACCAACAGTAAAACAATGATCGTAGGTATAAAATGCAAAACCAAATCAATAAGTGTTTTAGAAATATTTTGGTTTTTACTAAATACGTCTGCAGCAAAAACAAGTAATGCAAACGCATATAAAATACCAATACCTGTAGCTGCTAGTAGCCAATTGTTTTTACTTCTAATCAATTGCGTTATTTAAATTTTGTATCTTGTATTTATAATTCTGCATTAAATTTAATACAATTTGCTATGAAAAATAAAATTAAGTGGGTCTTACATATTATCACATTATGTGCATTATACTTTCCATTTAAAAGCAATGCTCAAGAAAATAAAGCAGCGGCAGCCATTCAACAAATTATGCAGGAAAACCCTGTTATGGGGCTATCTGTAGCCGTTGTAAAAAATAATAAAATAGTTTACGCCCAATCATTTGGCTTAAAAGACGCAGAAAAAAATACAACACTTAGTAATGATAACATATTTAGAATCGCTTCTATCTCAAAATCTTTTTCTGCAACAGCTATCATGCAATTAGTGGAAGCTAATAAACTTAACCTAGACCAAGATGTTAGTGAACTTCTTGGATTTAAAGTTCGAAATCCGAAATTTCCTGAAACAGTTATTACATTACGGCTCATGCTATCGCACCTTTCATCTATCAATGATGATCAAGGTTATTTTTCACTTGATTCCATTAACCCTGCAAAATCTGCAAATTGGGAGAAGTGTTATAATAATTATGAACCCGGTAAAGGCTATATGTATTGTAACCTAAATTTTAATATGATTGGAACCATTATTGAAAAAGTAAGTGGCGAAAGATTTGACACCTATATTCAAAATCATATTTTAAAACCATTACAATTATATGGTGGTTATTATGTAGATGGATTAGATAAAGCAAGATTTGCAAATATTTATGAATATAGGAGTGATTCTGCGAAATTTATACTTTCTCCTAATGCCTATGCCAGCAGGTCTGCAGAAATAGCAGCTTATCAATTGGGATATAGTACACCTATTTTTTCGCCAACTGGTGGTATGAAAATATCTGCTACAGATTTGGCTACTTACATGATGATGCATGCTAATTATGGTAAATACAACGGTGTGAGGATTATTTCAAAAAACAGTGCAATACAAATGCAAACGCCCCTCTCAGATAATAGAAGTTATGGATTTGCAATAGAAACAACTTCTAAATTAATCGACGGCAAAAAAATGATTGGACATACAGGATCTGCTTACGGACTTTTTAGTGCTATGTTTTTTAATCCCGATGAAAAATTTGGTATAGTAGTAATCAGTAATGGCTGTCATCCCGGATATAGTAACGGTTTTAATACTGTAATTAGAAAAACAGTGAACGCTTTATATGATAATTTAATTGTTAAGTAGAATAGTGTATCCAATTATACTTGAACAATTAAGTCCAGAAGTTGCTCTGTGGATACCAGATGTTCCTGCAGTTAAACCAGTATTCGAAAAGTTAAAATTACAAGAACCGAATTTACCTTTTCCTTTTTGGGCCAAAATATGGGCCTCGTCAAAGGCAATGGTTACTTTTTTACAAGAAGAGCCTAACTGGATAGAAAATAAACATGTGCTAGAAATTGGTGCGGGAATTGGATTTCCTTCGTTTTCAATAGCACACAAGGCAAATAGTATAATAATTTCGGATTACGACTGGGAAGCAATTTCTCTTGCTAATAAAAACATAGCACATTTAAATATAACAAACGTTATAGCAACAGTATTAGATTGGAATCATATGCCTGAGCATATAAACGCAGATACTATTTTACTAAGTGATACCAATTACGAACCTGCTGATCATAATAATTTAGCTTTACTAATTGATAAATTTATAAATGATGGCAGTACTATTATACTAGCAACACCTAATCGGTTCTCTTCTAACCCTTTTATTGAAAAAATTAGCGTGTACATACACAAAACAAAAAAAATCCGTGTTGCTGATGAAGAAACAGAAGTTGCTATTTTTATTTTGAAAAATATGTCATCTAGATCACACTAGGCTTAACGATTTCAACGTAAGATCTAGAAAGAAGTAATTCAAAGCGACTTTAAGATGCTTCAGAAATTTTTAAAGTGCTAAATTTTTATTAACCCATGTTACGTACTGCTTCAAAGACCGATTGTAAGTATCCCCAGTGGCATACTTAACGTATTTGAGAAAATGATAGTAATCTTTATCAGGAAATTTTGAACGCCACTTTACAATTCTAGCATCTTGCCATTTTTTATAGTACTGAATTGACTCATAATCAGATTGGAATTTCAAACACTTATTACCAGAACCAATAAATCCAAAGAGATTATGAAAATCATAACAACAGTTTTTACACTTCATCCAACCAGTTTCAACTATAGACTGAGCAATGACGAATTCAGGATATTGAATATTTTCATTTTTTATAAGCTCATATATCTTCTGAACTCGCTCTTTAACTGCGGGAGAAATTTGTGAAAAATTTATTTTAGGTAAAAATAAAAAAAGAATAACTAACAAAATAAGTTGTTGTTTCATATAATTATTTTTTGATTGCAACTAATTGATTTTGGTTTTTAGAGCTCCAATGATAACCAAGTGAGAATTTAAGTCCCCCCTTGTAGTATGTACTGTTTTTATAAGCTTCATCTAATGACTTTTGATACAACGATTCAGAAAAGTCTTTAATTGGTTTCTCATATACACCATACAGCTCAATATTCCACTTAGACAAATCAAATTTCTTAAATGGTACTCCCGTATCATCTTGTACAAAATACTTATTTTTATTTAAAACTAATTGTTGAATCGTACTAAACGTTGAGTCATAATGCATTAGATATGATGCAGATTTAACAAATCCATTAGAATTATCGGAAATATAGTTTTTCATGAATTTTAATGATTTAGAAGATTTTCTTAAACCATTATTTGACAAATCGGCAGAATAATAGTTTAATAACTGAAACTTATTATTTGTCTTATTAAATAATTTTATCTCTACACTTAACTTGTTTTTGTTTCTAGCAGTTAAGTCTACATATTTTTTTTCGAAACTACTATCTACAATAAAATATTTAACATGAATGATATCATGATTCGTCATAGCAGCAGACCACAGTAAAATTGGTAATACACCATTAATTTTTGTTTTCTTACCAAAGTCTTCTTCCATATTTTTTGTAATAAAATAACTACGCATATAAATATCTCGCATTACTGTATCGAAATCTTTTACGTATTCAAAAAACTCTACTTTGTTTAGTTTAGTGATATCAACTATATCACCAATATTTTCAATAGCTGACATAAAATATTCAGAAGCATTTGGATACAAATAAAAAGCATGAATAAAATCAGCACCAGAAAATGGATAAAAAACAGAACTAGAATCTGAAACTTTATTTCGATTCATTATACTTTGATTCCAATTAGTAATTAAACTTAACCTATTTTCAATAATTGGTTTTATTTTATCATTTTGCATATGATAATAAGATACTAGCGAAGATTGATCTATATCATTAAATGGCATAGTATCTTTTGCGGCGACTCTTTGAGCATAATTATTATATAACGAATCAACTTTGTAATTAATCGTAACTTTTGATTTCTTTTCTTCTGACGAATTGCTATTATTTTTCCCCTTGCATGCATTAAATAATACAATAATTAAGAATAGCTTAAATATATTTTTCATTTACAATTTTATTTTTTCTTTTATTTAATGGTTTTTTTATTTTTTGAATTCGGTTTTTTTATAGGTTTCTTTGTTGTAGGTTTTTTTACTGCTTTCTTTGATGTTGCAGTCTTTTTTTTACTTTTCGGTTTGCTTTTTATTGATTTTTTAGATCGAGATTTTTTGTATTTCGAATTTTTAACTGGTCGCTTTTTTGAATATTTATTTTTCTTTTTACTTACTGAAGCCGTCGGATATCTTATAGCCTGAAGTGAGTTTTTATACAACACAAATGTATCTGATAGTAGTTTACTACTTCGAACATCAGCAAATGTTTCTGGATCAATTGAAAAATCTTTATAGCGTGTTTCGAAATGCAAATGTGGACCATTTGAACGGCCAGTAGTTCCTCCCAAGCCTACTAATTCACCAGCCTGTACATATTGATTTTCAGATACACTGATTTTGCTCAAGTGCCCATAAACAGTTTCCAAACCATTTAGATGTCTCACTACAACACAGTTGCCAAAACCAGAGGAATTAAATCTAGCATATCGCACAACTCCATTAAATGCAGAAACCACTGAATCGCCTGTACGTAAAAATAAATCTAATCCCCTATGCATTCTCCCCCATCTCCAACCGTATTTAAAATTTAGATTCCCATACCAAGTTATTTGAAATTTGTCGTCATTTTTAACTAAAGGAATTTCGATTTTTAATGGTAAATCTGCATATGTAACATTTTCATAAGTAAAAACTTGAGCGTTGTCCCAGTATTCTAAGAATATTGAATCTTCAGAAAGCAGTTTTTCAGAGATTGCTGACGCACTATCACTTTCAAGGGGTTTTGTTGTAATCCAATTTTTTTTGAAAGAATAAAGATCTTTTTTAATTATCGAATCTTTGGGATAAGACTCTTCAAATATTGTATCCTTTGTTATTAAATTGATTATTGTATCATTATACAAACTAAAAGTTGACGGACTAATATTTAGTGCATTAATTTTTTCTGATTGTATCAATAAACAGAAAATTAAAATAGAAATTATATAAATTACTTTTTTAGACATTATTTCTGATTTTTATTTAAATAATTATCATACTCTTTCTTAAAAAAGTAATATCCATCAATGATAAATCCATTCTTATAATCGCCATCAATACTGATATCAAACCGTTTTGCAAAATCAGGATAATTTGTATTTATCCATTTTCTAAACTTATCTCCTTCTGTTTGATTTTTAAATGGCAAATAAGACATTGGATTAGAATCATGCTTTTTTAAATATAAGCTATCATTATACGCAATGAATAGTTTGGCATTTTGTGGTACCCACCAACGAAAAAATTTGGATCCAAAATCTGAAACTCTTAAACATCCAATACTATTAGGTGTGCCCAACATACCACGGGGTAAGTAATTCAATGCAATTTCATGAATACCATTTTGTTTCATAGATTTCGGATAAGACTTATCAGGCTGCATCAATAAAAAGTTAGGTAATTCTACTTTTCGATCATAAATAGTAATTCTATTATTGCCTCCCCCTACCTCATTGTCACGTTCAATGTCAAGTGAATCATAAGAGCGTTCTGTTTCCCAGTTTTTACTAGTTATTCTGTTAAGACCAGCATAATAACCTCTTCGATTTCCAATAGGAGCATATTCTATAGTTGACTTAATTTTATTGCCATTAGCATCAGTTCTGAACATGAAATCTTGTCTTTTTGCTGAAGTTGCAAATTTTCCGACTAATTTGAGGGTATCGTTGCAAGCTTCGCATAATACCAATACCTGCCCTGCAGCATATACTTTATCTCCATTAATTGAATATTCTCTAGAAATCGGGATAATTTTATACTTCCATACCTTTTCAATAAAGTTTATCAAGCGATCGGCCTTTGAACCATATTTTGTTTTTATTTCTGCGTAAACTGATTTTAAGTTCTGATCTGAATAAACGATTGTATCTAATTTTTCTAGAAGTTCTTTAGGGTAAGACTTGAATTCCGAAAGAGATGATAAACTAGGATAAATTTCATAAATGCCGATTTTTTTACCATCTAGTGGCATTGAGTTAAAGTCTCCTACAATGAATCTATTATTATATGGATTATTACCCGACAAAGAATCATTAATTAAATCCTTATAATCAAACCCTGGTCTTGTGCCTTTTTCCCACATATTTGGATCTTTTAATAAGGCTAAGTAACAGGGATTGTTTAAATATCGTGCTCGAATTTCTTCAATAGACAATGAATCAAGATTCTTGCGCGATGTCAATTTAGATGACTTACTTCTATTAATTACAACTTGATTTTTTTTATCTGTATAATTGAATATGAAAAGTAGAATTGTTAATACAATGATAAACGACGCAAACAAAAGCCATTTTGATTTTTTCAACATAACCTATATTATTGATTAAATGTGTTTTATGAATAAAGCAGGAGGGTATTTATGATTGACGTGTGAGGCGGAAAAAAGTAAAAATAAATTATTTTTTTTACATATGTGAATTAACTACTATGTTTTTGGAGTATTTTTATTAAATAATATAATTGAATTATATATATTAAAGTATTTTATACAACTATTTAGATAGTATTTATGGAAAGTATTTGGCAATATTCACTTGATAAACCTTGGTTTTTTACCAATTTATCATTTCTAGGTGCTCTTGGTGTTTTTTTAATGCTGTATGCACTTGTACTAGATAAGCCAATATTTAAAAAATTAATGCTGATAGCATTTAGTTTATTTTTTTATTACAAATCTAGCGGACCGTATTTAATTATTTTCATTTCCATGATTATTGTTGATTACAACGTAGCTATACTAATTGAAAAAATTAGAAGTGAAATATTCAAAAAGGTATTATTAACTATATCAATAATTTTAAGTCTGAGTTTTCTACTATACTTTAAATACTCTGGTTTTTTTATAATCAACTTTAATTCAATTTTTAATGGTGATATTGATATACCTAAACTGTTTTTACCAATTGGCATATCATTCTATACTTTTCAATCAATAAGTTATATAGTTGATGTTTATAATAAACAAATAGATTCAACCAAGAAATTCATCGATTATGTTTTTTACATGACTTTCTTTCCCCATTTAGTAGCCGGACCTATAGTTAGAGCAAGAGATTTTATTTATCAAATAGATTTCCCATTAAAAATTAACAAAGTAATATTTAAAGAAAGTCTATTCCGCATTGTATTAGGCTTAGGAAAAAAATTATTAATCGCCGATTATTTAGCAAAATATGTAGACATAGTTCATTCTAATCCAGGTGATTATTCTGGGCTAGAAAATTTAATTTCTATGTATGCATATTCGTTTCAAATTTATTTTGATTTTTCTGGATATTCTGATATTGCAATTGGAATCGCTTTAATACTTGGATATAATTTAAAGGAAAATTTTGATCATCCTTATTTGGCAGAAAATATAACTAGTTTTTGGAGGAAGTGGCATATGTCATTAAGTTCTTGGTTGAGAGATTATTTATACATTCCAATGGGTGGAAATAGAAAAGGAATTTTTAATACTTATCTCTTTCTACTTATAACAATGACAGTAGGAGGATTTTGGCATGGTGCAAAATGGACATTTATTATTTGGGGAATACTACATGGAATTGGATTAATGGTTCACAAACTTGTGGGTAAATATAATTTGACAAAAATGTTTTCTAACAAAACAATTAATGTTTTTATAACATTTAATTTCATTAGTATCCTATGGGTATTTTTTAGATCTGCTGATACTCCTGCCGCGTTAGCTTCTTTGAATAAAATATTCTTTGATACTAACCTAACTCAAATTATTGGATTTTATATGGCTAGAAAAGAGGTTTTATTATTTTTAATACTATCAAGTGCATTCATATTTTTAATTCATTATTTAAAACCATTTATCATTAAATGTTATAATAAAGTACCAATTTATATAAGTGTTGTATTAATTATTATATTTTTTCAAATAATAATACAAGTCAAAGACAATATTGTTGAACCGTTTATTTATTTTCAATTTTAAAAGATGAATTATAAAATATTTATATTTTTAATTGTGCTAATTAAATTTAATACTAATAGTATAGCACAAATTTATAAATTAGAAAAAAATAAAATAATACATCAACCACATTTAAATAATTTCTATAAAAAAGTTGGAGAAAATAAAACCGAAATAAAGGTTTTACATTTAGGTGACTCTCATATTATGATTGGTCATTTTTCGAATGAAATAAGGCGATTATTTGATAGCGCCATCGGAATTAAATCATATGGCTGGGTGTTCCCAAATCAAATTGGCAGATTTAATACCTTTTATACAAATAGTAAAACTGTTACAGGAAAAACTGGATTTGTAAATAATTTACAAAAAGAAATAAAATATTTAAATGGTCTAGCTGGACAATCCATACAATTACTAGATGCGATAACTGAAATTGAATTTTCGATGAAAAATTTACCGGATAGTCTAATGTACTTCAATAAATTAAAAATATTATACCAAACAGATACTACTACTAATATGTTATTGACAGTATCCGATAGTATCAATAAATCTGTAGTTAAATCTGATACATATACTAATGCAAATGCAATAACAAACTACTTCCCTAAAAACCAAAGAATTTCAGAATACACTTTTGATAAACACTATAATAAATTAAATCTACGTGTTGAAAAAAGCGATAGTAGTAAGGAATTTAATTTACTTGGTTTTTATTTAGAAAATACGAATAAATCTAGAATGATTTATAATAGTTTAGGAGTTGGAGGATCAAGCTTATATTCAATTACAAATAACAACTCGCTTTTACTAAGTGACATAAATATATATAACCCTGATTTAATAATACTCTCTTTTGGTTCAAATGATGCTTATAGCAAATCTTTTGATTCTGTTAAATACAGATCTAAATTGGAAAGTTTAATTGACAGCATTGTAAATAAACAGCCAAATATATCTATACTTTTAACCGCTCCACCCGATTCGAGATCAAAGAATAGGGAGCCTATAAGCATTGAAAAAATTCAGGAAGTCTTTTTGAGTATAGCAGAAGCACATCCAAATGTTGCATTTTGGGATTTGAGATCAATTATGGGCGGCAAAAATTCTGTGCTGTATTGGCTCAATTTAAAACTAGCAGCAAAAGACAAACTACATTATACAAAAGCTGGATATGAATTACAGGCTCAATTATTAATCAACGCTTTATTAAATAATTAGCAATGAATACATCAAGAAAAAATACATTTCTATTTGGCTTAATGCTAGTATGTATAATCGGATTTTTCTTTTTATATGTAAATTCAGATTACTCGGCTAAAATTTTTCGATATGATTTAAAAAAGAGTACAGAATTAAGGATTACAAAAAAGAAGCCAATTTTAAAGAAAAAGCCTATCGTTCAAATTCCGAAAAAAATTGAAATACTACAAAATAAGAGAATTTTACTTGCTGGAGATTCAGAAGCTGGATCTATCGTTTATGAAATACAAAAATATGCAGTACTTAATGGACATAATTTATGCAGAGCTATAATTTGGAATAGTGCATCGGACAGGACATATGCGAATTCTGATACATTAAAGAATAATATTCAAAGATTTAAACCTGAGTATATCATTTTTGTAATTGGTCTTAATCAAGTATTTCAAAGAAATTTTGACGACTCGAAAAATGCTATTAACAAAATTATCGGAGAATTTAAAGAAATTCCATACACATGGGTTGGGCCTGTAAATTGGGTAAAGGATTATGGAATTAATCAATGTTATGAAGATAATATTGATAGTGGCGCATTTTTTTTATCCGGCAACTTAATATTAGAAAGAGCAGAAGACGGAAGACATCCAAGTACAACTGGATCTAAAAAGTGGGTTGACTCGATTTGTTATTTTTTAACAAAAAAAGCGAAGTATAGAATAAAGATGGAAAAGATAGACACCGCCTTTAAAAGGCCTAAATTAAACATGATAAACTTAACTGTAAAAAGTAATTAAATTATTTTTTATTTAAGTTTTGAAAAAAAGATAAAACATTATCAATTTCTGAATTCCAAAAATTATAGTCATGTTTTGCATTTTCTGGAAAATCATATTTGATAATTATGTTTGGATTTTCTTTACTAATTCGTTCTACTAATAATAAAGAATGCTTTACCGGAACAATTGGATCTTTTTTACCATGTGCTATAAATAAGGGCCTCTCAAACTCTTTTACGCGATTAACAATATTATTGTCACCCTTCCATAGCAACGGATATTTATCGTAAGGACCAAGCGCATTAATCATAAGATTATCATTTTTTTGTATTGTCGGATCATAATCTCCAGACAAACAGGCACCAGCCGAAAATATTAATGGGTTTTCTAATAATAAAATTGCCGCACCTCTTGCTCCAGTGGAAAGACCTAACACGTAATTTTTATATTTTGAAGATATTACACCTGATTTCAATAATGGTTTATATACACTATCTATTATCCAGGTTCGAGTTGGATATTTTTTAAGTAACTCGCTGGTTTGAGGAAGGTTTTCTTTTAAATACACAGATTTTTTTACCTCAACAAAAATTAAATTAAACCCGAGTTTATTCGCTTTGTGACAAAGTGCTGTCTTTGTACACCATTCAATGTCTGAAAAACCATAGCCAGGTAGAACTAAAAGGTTGTAAATAGGTTTTTCGGCATACTTTACTGTTACGGGAACAGGTAGCTTATTATAATACTTGTTTATAGTAGTATCTTTCACTGAAGCCGTAAACATAGTTAGGAAAAATGCTAAAAACATAATACTTAATTTCCGAATTTAACATAGGAAATGCATGGATCATTCCATTTATACGATGGGTAATAACTCATTGGTTTAATGATCACGTAGGAAGTGTATATTCTTTTGAAATAAACGGTTTGTATTTGATCTAAATCTTCAAGATCAATCATTGTGGTTGAACCATTAGAAAAAGTCAAATAAGCAGTCCTTAGTCTCAGATTGAGAAAATACAAATTTCCTAAATTAGAAAAGTCAGGATAATGTGCTCCGCCGTGAATTTTAATATTATCAATTAATCGATCACTATCAAAGCTAATTTTTATCCAACATGTTTCCCTGTCCCTTGGAGCTGGTGACCACCATGTAAAAATCGAGTTATCGTTTATATTTTTAGCACCATATGTTAGTCCATATGACGATGGCATAGTAGAAGAAGTTGAAACATAATTTGCATTACTACTACCAACTATTGGTGGTATATATGCGCGTTGCGCAGAACTAAAATTAGTTGAAAGTAAACACGCAATCAACAAATAAAATAAATTAGAGATTTTTATTTTTTGCATAATCATATAAAATTTTACTTATTTTTCTAAATACATCAATTCCAGGACTAGTATAAACAACTCGTCTTTTATAATAACTCTTTAGCTTGTGGTTCAATATTGAAACGGACAAGAAATATTTGACTTGATGCTCTTCGTCATGCAGATACATGACATCTGAAATATATCCCCCCGCATTCCCATTTTTACTATATATTTTTACTTTATTAGTATTATTTACAAAATTAGCTGGCATTAAATATTTATGATAATGGTTGGGAATGTTTTTGAAAGTTGGAATTGAATTGGGGTAAGAAGAAAGTGTATTCTTTAAAAATTCCAAATGCTTATTACTCATCAACAATTTAAAATTTGGATTGATTGATTTTGGATAAAATAACTCAATCATTAATTTATGAATAGAATACAAGCTAACAACATTTGTGGTTGTGGAATTAGTATTATTTAGATATATTGTCTGATTGATTTTAGTTAGTGTGTCTTTAACACAACCAATTTTATATTTATACGTTGAGTTGTTTTTTTGAAAGTACAAACCGCCGTGTTCTTTTGAACCCTGAAATGTACAACCAGAATAAAATCTGTTTCTGAGGATAATATTATCTATAAACATTTCTTTCATTCGATTATTAAAATATGTCGGGCCTGTAAAATTAAAAAAGAAATTGTATGCATCATTATTGCTCATAATAAGCATCTCACGAAATAAAATATCTAAATTAGGTTGCAATTTATTATTTACATACTTATCTGTATTAAAATCGCATGAGCAAGTTTGACTTTGTAGATATGAATTTAAATCGATCCCGTATTCATCTTCAAATTTACTTATAAGTTCTAATGACGTAATTGCTAGTGGTAGTTTGATTAAACTAGCTGGATGAAAATAATGCTTATCCTTATTAATGCTATAGTCATGTAGTATGTTTTGGTTATTTGAATCATCAATTCTAGTGAAGTTAATTTGCAGATGATATTTTTCTTGATTATCCAAAACTAAGTCTACCAGCTTATCCTTTCCTTTTAATATAGAAAGCAAATCAGAAGACTTATAGTATATCAATCCCTGAGAAAAACAGGTATATGAAAACAATAGACAAAAAAGTATCAGCAAATATTTGTTTAAGTGATTCAATATTATCTATTTCTGATTGTTTGTAAGTTGCTTTCGCCGTGAGCAGAATTATACCCTAGAGAAAATGGCAGTTTCTTTGCTTCTAAACTATCATAAGCAACTTTTAAGTCTTTTTGGAATTTAAATTGGAATAAATTAATTAGTCTATTGTACACTCCATAAAAAGAAATAATTTTATTTGACTCAATAAAATATTTATAGGGTATTCCGGTATCGTCTTGTACGTGAAATTTAGAATTAGTAACTATATAATTTCGAATTAACGAAAAACTATTTGAATGCATTAAATAAGAAGCTGCTTTATTGAAAGTGTAAATATTAGTTCCTTTTTTAGAAACCCAATCCAAAAACTTAGAATCATTTTTTAAATTAGAATCTGAAAGATCTTTAGAAAAATAATAGATATGAGATTTTTTATTGTTTGGTAGATAAAAATCAACAATAAAAACATTAGGATTAGATAGCGAATCGTCTTCCATAATTTCTCCTTTTTGTACATCCCATAACCCCATTTTTACATTTTCTATTTTACAATTAATTCTTTTCAAGTAAAATATGATAACATCTGCTAGGCCCGCATTTTCAAATTGTTTACTCATATCTTTAGTTCTGAAAAATCCCAATCTAGATGAATAAAAAAATATTTGGGGAGTTTTTAGTAAAAAACTATCGATTTTATTTTCAGAAAAAATTAATGATTCTTTAGAAGCCGCTTTTTCTAACCCTACCAATACATAATTGTCAGCATTTGCATATAAAGCATTTGCAAATGCAATATCTGGACCACTAAAAGGATAAAAAACGGTATAATTTTCGGTATTTATGTAGGGGATGATTTCTGATTTGGACCAATCAGACATTGGCAAAAGTGTTTTTGTATAATGACGACCCCAATCTTGATTTAATTGACTATTTACTTTTTTTTCTTGTGCTGTTAAATTATTACTATCAAGACCAGCTATTTTTGATGCACGAAGATCATATAAAGTGGGAGTGCTATTTGATACGACTATTGTAGTGTCTTTATTTATAAAAGTACTGGATTTATTTTCTTCCGGTGAATTCTTACAGGAAGATAGAGAAATCAACAAGATTACAGTAGCAATGGTTGCATAATTTGCTTTTTTCTTACTCGCTAAAAAATAAATTATCAATCCAATTAATAAAAATACAATACAATAGATTGCTTGTTCAGGCTTAGCTGTTACAACATAATACATAATCCAGATATTAAATACAGCATATAAAATTGGTGGTATTGGATATAGTGGAACTTTAATAGGTCTATCAAGCTGTGGTGATTTAAAACGTAATACTATTACAGCAATTGATGTAAGTGTTGTGAAAAGACAAAGGATTAAACCCATTGTAGATATTATAAAATCAAAACTACTAGTCGACAAAATTAAAATTGCAATAAAAGACTGTGTAATTATTGATCTATATGGAATACCGTTTTTATTGCTTTTTATAAAAAACGAGAAAAAAGGATAATCTCGTGATATGGTATGTATAACTCTTGGACCTACCATTATTAAAGCTCCAATGGAAGAAATTAAAAAGAAGGAAATTAATGAAGAAATTAAAATAGCTCCATTTTTTGTAAATAGATTTTTTGCAACATCAAAAACAAAATCTTCTTTTCCTGCCAATTGATTTTGCTTACTAGACAATAAGAAAACTATGTTTAATAGCGTATAAATTGCTATTACGGAAATTACACCAAATAAAATAGATCTTGGAACTACTTTTTGAGGATTTTTTATGTCTTCTATAATATAAGATGACGCATTCCATCCTGAATAAGCATATGAGACATAAATCAAACTAACCCAAAATGCTGGCGATAACATTTCTTGCTTATAATTACCTACCACTAAATTAGTAGTTCCTATAGTACTTTGTTTACTATAGAATACAGCTATAAAACCAACAACAATAAACAAAACCAATAACAAAATTTTCGAAAAAGAAGTAAATATTTGAAGAACTGAACTATGTGATAAACTGATACAGTGAACAGCTGTTAAAATTAATATTAATGGTATTGAGATATAAATTGGATTAACACTTAAACTACTCATGTCAATAAAGTATTTTGAAAAAGCGTGTGCTGCTGCGGCAATTGGAGCAGCAAATCCAACTATTGAAGAAGTCCAACCAGATAAAAAGCCTATCCGATCACCAAATGCTTCTCTTAAAAAATTATATTCTCCTCCAGATTTTGGATAAGCTGCACTTAATTCTGCATAACAAAAAGAACCATTTAAAGCCAAAAAGCCGCCGAATAACCACAAAACCGTAATTGATATATAGCTTTGTAATCCAATTAATTGAAACCCCAATGAAGTAAATACTCCTACACCAATCATATTTGCAACAACCACAGAATAAGCTGTATTAAAACCAACTTTAACTTTATCCATTATTTAAGTGTTAATTAGTGCCAACTAAGGCTAAAATGATACATAAGACATTATAAAATTAATACATTTGTGAACAAAAAACTGTAAACACTTTAATTATATCTAATTTTGATTTAATATATGTGTTTTTTTAATGTGTCACTAAATCTCACTAATTTATTATGAAATCACAACTTATATACTTGCTAATTTTCTGTATTGGTATCAATAATTTAGACGCACAGGAGCGATTTTTAAAAAGAGCGCAAGAAGAGATAATTAAAAAAGACCTAGCCAAAGCTTACGAAAACCTGGCCGTATATGAAAAAAAGGAAGGAAGAAGAGCTGAATATTATTACATCAAAGCTTGTATTGGTGCAAACGAAATTGGTGATTATTTAAAACTAGATAGTGCTTTTATTGATTTATTGGAGGCGGAAATGCAATTATCTAAGATAGAAAGTGATAAAGACAAAGAAGAATTATGTAAAAGCATTGGGTTTTGCACAGAAAATGTAAAGTCTTTATTTCAAAGGCTGGATAGTACATTAAGCCAAGCATATTTAAAAAATGAGGGGTTTTTGGTGGTTACTTCTTTTTTGAAGAAATATCCTGGAAGTAAGTATTTATATGAAATAGAACAATGGCGAAATAAACTAGCTTACCGTGATGCCAGTTTGATTAATACCGAGGATAGCTATCAATTATTTATCTCAAAATATCCAGATGCAATTGAAATTGAAGATGCTACAATTACACTGTGGAAAGTGGCATACGAAAATTCTTTAAAAATAAATTCAATAGAGTCTTTTAAAATATTTATCAATAAATATTCAAATGCCCCACAAGTTAAAGACGCAAAAAGAAATATTGAAAATATTGAGTGGAATAAAATTAAAGATTCGAAATATATAGATGATTTCAAAATTTATATATCCAAATACCCGAAGTCAGAAAATATAAAACTTGCTAATGATAAAATAGAAACGTTATCGTGGAATAATACATTAAATGAAAATTCTATCGAAGTTTATAATAAATTTATAAATCAGTTTTCAACTTCTAGGTATATCAATGAAGCAAAAGAAAAATTAGAAAATATAAGTTGGGCTGCTATAGCAGAGTCCAAAATTTTATCTGATTTTGAAAAATTTAAACTGCTATTCAAAAATTCAAAGTATTTAGATCTTGCTAATTTAAAAATTAAAGAATTAAAAAGTGACGTTCTACCATATTTAAACAAAAATAAAAAATATCAATTATACAGTGTTTCAACCAGCCAATTTATAGATAACAATGAGTATGATCAGATATTAATTTTAGAAAAAGGAAGATTTTTAGTAACTAAATATAATAAGAGAGGCATTGTCGATCAAGACGGAAAAATCTCACAACAAATAACTTACGATTGTATAGGAGATTTTAAAAATGGATTTGCGCGAATTAGTATTGGTGGAAAAAATGGTTTTATAAATACTAATGGCGAAATAGTCATACAGCCTACACTTGTTTCAGTTCAAGAAGTCCCAAATAGAGGATATTTAATTTCTAAGGAAATTGATGGTCATAATTATTATGCATTTGCAGATACATTACTTCAGATTACAATTCCATTTACATATGATGATATCTCTATAATTCCCGACGGTTTTATAACCAGAAGAAACAATGTCAAACAGCTATTAGATGGTGGTGGAAAAAGTATTAATAGTTTTAATTACAGTAGCTTTTATTTGGCGAATGAAGGAAAAAATTTAAATAATTCACTTTTTATTGCAGAAAGCAAATCTAAGTTTGGGGTTACAGACTATAAAGGCAGGTTGATTTTACCAATGATATACAAGAATATAGTTTCTGATAGTTCTGGGAAATATTATATTGTTACAACGGCTGATAATAAAATGTCACTCATTGATTCCTCTAAAAATATTTTAATTCAACCAGGACAAAATATTATTAGTTATTTATCAAATGGTGTATATGTAATTAGAAATGAAAACTCTAATCCTGATAATTTACAAGTAAGATTATTTAGTGTAAGACTAAAGAAGTATTTAAATCAAAAACCATATCAAGATGTATCTAGCAATTTCTCCGAAGGATTACTTGCGGTTTTAATGAATGAGAAAGTGGGTTACATAAACGAAAATGGAGATTTAATAATTGAACCGATATATGAAAAATCTAGTCTTGATTATTCATATATTGGTATGGGAGGTGAAGGTGATGGTGATTATTCAGAAAATAATATGTCATCTTTATACTCCGATTGCTCATTTATAGATATCAATAAATACTCGATTGAGGAATCTATTTGGAAAAGTAATTATGATTTTTCTGAGGGTTTAACGGTTGTGCAAATTGGAGAAAAATATGGCTACATTAATAAAAAGGGTCAAATTGTAATACCAATTATATATAATTCAGCAAATGCATTTGTTAATGGATTAGCCTCAGTAACCATCGAAGAGAATGGTGTATCGAGAAATAAAATCATTAACACTAAAGGTGAAATTATTCTAAATGATTTTAATTTACAAACCTATTCTAAGGATCACAAATATATTTTCGTTACCAAAGAATTAGATAGTGGAATTTCTGAATTTTATAAATATAATATTAGTAGTAAAGAACTTGAAAAAATAACTCACTCATTTAACTCAGTAAGTTACTATTTGAATTATACAAAGGGCTTATACAATGATGTAGAAGTTTATTTAAATGCAAAAAATCAAGTATTAATGAGCTCTGAAATTGATTTTTCTGAATTTGAATCAAATCAGTTGGTGAACAAAGCTAGATCATATATATATGACGCAAATGAAAGAGATCAAGCAATTGATTTATTGTCAAAAGCGATAAGGCTAAATCCAAATAATAAAAGTGCGTATTTAGAATTAGCACATACTTATAAAGAAAAGGATTACTATAATGAAGCGATCAAGTATTTTGACAAAGCAATAGATATAGACGATGATAATTTTGATGTACTATCAGAAAAAGCATCGTATAATTATGAGAAGAAATATTATAGAGAGGCTTTAGAATCTTATCAGAAAATGGCTTATAAAAGTTCTCAAGACTTTTCATTTTATTTTAATAAAGGATACTCCGAAAATTCAATTGGACTGACAGACAATGCAATAGAAAGTTATACTAACTATATAAATAACTATCAAACTTCTTCTATGGCTTATAACAATAGAGGTAGTTGCTATTATAAAAAAAGGGTATATCAAAAAGCAATTGACGACTATACATCAGCAATAAGAACAGGGAAAAATGAAAGTAAAGAGAATATTGGAATGTTTTATAATAATAGAGCCAGCTGCTACTATTATCTTAATAAAAAAGCAGAGGCATGTTTAGATTATAAAAGAGCAGCAGATTTGGGAAATAGTAGCGCTATAAATAGTTATAGAAACTGTAAATAAATTTAGTAAGTACTAATGAACCCAAACGTTACTCAATATATTGCAAATGCTAAGCTTTGGAAAAATGAGCTATTCGCTATTCGAGAAATATTACTAGAAACAGAACTTATTGAAGATTTTAAATGGCGGGCGCCTTGCTATACACACAACAATAAAAACATTGTGATTATTGCCCCGTTTAAAGAATATTTTGCACTAGCTTTTTTTAATGGGGCTGCTATAAGTGATAGTGGCAAATTACTAGTTAAAGCAGGTGCCAATACACAATCTGGTAGACAATTAAGATTCAAGAATAGCTATGACATTCTAGATAAAAAAGCCATCCTAAAAAAGTATATAAAAGAGGCCATATCTATCCAATCTACAAGTATCCCCAAAAACATAAAACCATCAGCACCAAAAGTTGAAGTCGAAGAATTGAATAGAATTTTTAAATCCGATGTTAATTTTAAAAAAGGATTTCAGGCATTAACTCCAGGTAGACAAAGAGGATATCTCATTTATTTTTCAGGTGCCAAACAAACAGAAACAAGAGTGACGCGTATTGAAAAATATAGAGATAGAATTATAGCTGGCATTGGTATTACAGATTGTACCTGTGGTCTTTCAAAAAGAATGCCGAACTGTGATGGCTCACATAAGCTACTCAACAAAAACTAGATTATTAAAAAGAAAAAGCCATCATGACTGATAGCTTTTTCTAAAATGTCTTTTACGTATATACTATCTTGGAATTAATCCAATCTGCTGCATAAATTCAAGATTATCCATAAAATCTTGCTCTTCTGCAATTTTACCATCTTTCATTTTAACAATCGTACAACCAATTACATCAACACTTTTACCGGTTGCAGGAATTCCAAAAAATGTTCCAGTGTGTTTACCTTTAAACTGCCAATATTTTACCAACTTATCTCCATCAGCAAAAATTTCTTTAATTGTAAATTGTCTTTCGGAAAAACCTACTACATAATTTTCATAGTATGCTTTAGCATTGGCTTTCCCTTTAATTTCAGGAACAGTATGTAGCACAGCATCGTCTACATAAGCTGAATCTAAAATATTTACACGGCCTTCATTAACAGCTACTTCCCAAATATTAGAGTAAAAGTCAACATTTTTTTTACTTAATTCGGCGTTTTTGTCGTTTTTAGAATTGCATGATACTAGGCCAGCAATCACACAAAGCAATAATAATTTTTTCAAAATTTTGTTTTTAGATATTAATAATAAGTGACCTAATTCAAGATAAGTATTTTGTGTCAATTTGTAAAATTTGAGGCTAAATACTGTAACGTTCCTTTAGTATATGCAAATGGTGTAAAGCATGGCCAAAAATGATAAAGCCAAGTGCATTTACAGAAATAGGTTTGTCGCTTGCTGTACCCAAGCTTTTCATTTGATCTTCTGTAAAGGATGCATATAAAAGATTGGTTGATTGCCTTACCACCCTCCATTCTACTAACATATCTTTCCAATTCCTATTGGCCGCTGTTGCATTATTGGCATATTCGTTTTCGTCAAATCCTGGAATAGGTGTTTTTTCTTTTCTAGAAATTGCAAGTGCCCGGTAAGCAAATATGCGTTCGGTATCAATTACGTGTTGGAACATTTGCTTAATTGTCCATTTACCTGGAGCATAGGAATAATTGATTTTTTCTAGCGGAATGGCGTCCCAAAACGCAATAATTCGTTCGTTGTATTGTTGAACTAATATGGCGTAGTCTTTACCACTTGTATAGTTAATGTACGTTTGGTAGAAACTACCGTATTCAGATGCGCTGGGTCGAGACATAAATAATTTTGAATGAAAATAGTAAAAAAGATACAGGTTACTAGTTTAGTATTCGAATATCTTTGTGTTTAAGTTATAATTAAATATAACCTCATCAATATTCTGTAGTAATGAAACCTCTAATTTTTGTAGCGCTATTAATGATACTTGAATCTTATGATGTAGATGCTCAAACAACGATTAAAATATTAGTTCAAAATTCAAAGACAAAAGAGTCACTATATGCTGCTAATGCCAAGTTAATGCCCTTAAATAAAACAGGTATCGCCGATAGTTTAGGTGTTATCATTTTTGAAAAAGTACCGAATGGAACATATACCCTATCTATTTCCTACGTTGGTTTTGCAGATAAAACGATACGTATTACAACGCCTTTGACTACTGATTCAATAATAACCATTTTAATGGAGGAAAATGAAGAAGAAGAGGAGGAGGAAGTTATAGTAACTGCTACGCGTATTAGTAGAACCATTGCCAATACACCTACAAGAACAGAGGTGATTTCTGGTGAAGAACTTACCGAAAAGGGCAACATGAAACCTGGTGATATTAGAATGCTACTAAACGAGAGTACGGGTATTCAAACCCAACAAACATCCGCAACCTCTTTCAATGCAGGTATCCGCATTCAGGGACTAGATGGACGATACACGCAGTTACTTAGAGATGGCTATCCAATGTATGGTGGATTTGCATCAAGCCTTTCTCTTTTACAAATTGCCCCGCTAGATTTAAAACAAGTGGAGGTTATTAAAGGTGCAGCATCTACATTATTTGGAGGAGGTGCTATTGCGGGTCTAGTAAATCTCGTATCTAAAACGCCTACTGATAATAGAGCGCTTAATTTTTTATCCAATGCGACTACTGCGGGTGGTATCGACCTTAGTGGTTTTTATAGTGAAAAATATGGAAAGGTTGGACTCACGATTTTTACTTCTAGAAATAGTAATCGTGCTTTTGATCCAGCGGCAATTGGACTTACTGCAATACCAAAGTTTGAACGTTATACCTTCAACCCCCGATTTTTTATATATGCTAATAAAACAACCGCAGATATAGGTGTCACGTATATTTCAGAAAACAGAACGGGTGGTAGTATGAACTACATCAATAATAATGGTACAGGGTTTTATGAAAAAAATAATACAAAGAGATTTACCACTCAATTTGGAGTAACGCACCGTTTAACAGAAAGTAGCAACATTCAATTTAAAAATAGTTTTAGCAGATTTAATAGAGCGCTATTGATTCCAAATTATTTTTTTGATGCACTTCAGCAATCTTCTTTTTCAGAATTAACCTGGAATAAAGATGGATCAACTTCAGATTGGGTCATTGGCACAAATTTGGTTACCGAAAATTTAGCTGAAGTTCCAAATGGTTTAGATCGTAAACGTGATTATAGTTTAAACACATTTGGTATTTTTATACAACAAGCATTAAGTGTTCATGAAAATATAACAATCGAAACTGGACTCAGGGGAGATTATGTAAACGAATTTGGTTTTGAATTACTTCCACGTATTTCAACGATGTTTAAAATTACGCCTAAATTAACAACACGCATTGGCGGTGGCTTTGGCTATAAACCACCTACTATTTTTACAGAGGATGCCGAAAGAAGACAATTTAGAAATATCTCCCCCATTGATATAATCAATGCGAGAAACGAAAGATCAAAAGGATTGAATTGGGATATTAATTATAAAACAAAAATTGGAGATCTAGGCTTTAGCTTTAACCAACTATTTTTTTTTACCAAACTAGCACAGCCGCTCGTTTTAAACAATACAGCTGGAAATATTTTTGCTTTTAAAAATGCAAATAGTAGCTTGGACACCAAAGGAATGGAAACCAATGTAAGACTAACTTACGCCGATTTTAAATTGTTTATAGGATATACATATACCAACGCTAATACACATTTTGATAATGCAAAACAGTGGTTGCCACTTACGGCACGGCACCGTTTAAACAATGTATTGATGTATGAAATTGAAGACAAACTTAAATTGGGACTAGAAGCTTACTATTTTAGCAAACAACGTTTAAGCGATGGTAGTTTTGGAAAGTCTTACTGGATAACAGGTTTTATGGCTGAAAAACTTTGGGAAAAATATTCTGTTTTTATCAATTTTGAAAACTTTACAGACACAAGACAATCAAAATTTGATAAAGTGTTTACAGGCACTATACAGGATCCTGTATTCAGAGATATTTATGCGCCAGTTGATGGATTTGTAATTAATGGTGGAATAAAAATACGCTTGTAATTGGCCAAAAACGCAACCCTATTTACCGATATATTATTTGTGTCTGAACCAGCAATCGTTTCGATCGATTTCATAACCTTTAAATACCGTATTTACCGGTGCGCCATGAATTAGTTGCTGGTTGAATACTGTGCGTGCTAAATAATTAAATGCGCCCATGTCACCAGTGTATTCCGTTTTGTTATTGCAATTGGCATGTTGGTGAATTGCACAAAGTTGTTGTAAAAAATTAAAAATTATTGAAGCATTACCTCCTATAATTCCACAATTGAGTAAGGTCTCATTTCCAAAAGTACTTTCATAAGCTGCATAGTCCACTATGTTTTCCCGTAAATTTTTGGAATGAGCCATCATCCAATCGTTATTCAATATTTTGGGTTCATCACCACAAAAAAGCGAAGTCGGATTTTCAATGAAAAACGAATCTGTAAATGGGTTATTTACAAGTACCACATCGGTTATATCGGTAATAAATAAGCTATTAATTTGTTGAATATGCTGGTGTAAGAAATCCCGATAAACAAAATAACGAAATACATTGGGATTATATTGGGAGTCATAATCGATTTTAATAAACGAAATGTTTTCATTTCCGAATGATTTACAGGTTTCTTCGGAGAAGTTATTATGAAAGATTAGACCTTGTAAGTTCGCGACTTTAATAGATTCGGCCCAATCCTTTACTAAATCGTAAGCGTCATCAACTAGTGTAATGTTTCGGTTAACATCGTACACGCCAGTAATGTGACAGGCCATTACTACATTTGTATTTTGAGCTAAAAGAGGAGATTCAAAAGCCATGTTTAATCGCTAATTAAATTATTTTTTTTAACGGTTGCACAAATACTATTCGGAATATTTCGATGATAAACATAGGTGCGCAAGTCTAACTTTTTTACAGAAAATAATTTAGTGGCTCTTTCGTAAAAATCAGCGTCAGCGGCAAAACCTGTTTTAAAAGCAATACTATTAAAAACTTTTTTTCGGCCAAATAAAGTTCCAAACAAGGTGACTTCATCTAAATGAATAAGTTTACTTAAGTCGTTTTTATCTGGCACATAATAGTCGTTATCATTATCAACTATTGTTTCAGAGGTTGAGCAAATTAAGTCAACATCTTTTATTTCCTGTAAACAACTGCTCAAATGATTGGGTTTATATTCGTCGTCGCTATCAATAATTGTAATGTATTCCCCAAAACTATATAAAACGCCGCGATTGATTGATTCAGATTGACCGCAATTGCTATGGCGGATATAGCTAATTTTGTCCTCGTTTTTTTCAACATAATCCATTAACAATTCCCTGTCATTTCCCTTGCTGCCATCGTCAATAATTATTAACTCAAAATTTTCAAAATCCTGTTTTAAAACCGAATCAATAGCTCGTTTCGTGTACAAAAAATTAGTATTGAAAACCGTCATTAAAACGGATACTTTCACTTGATTTAACGTAGTTATATCACGCATGTGTAATTTTGCGCAAATATAAACCTTTTCCTTTTAAGATTTTTTTCGATTGATCAAAATTAAAACAGATGGATTGTAATGTAAACTAGTCAAACGGAAACATTAAAAATTTATTTGTCATTCAAGCCTATACCAAATCCAAACATCGCTGCTACCAAAGCTAGATGAATTATCAAAACCGCCTTTTGCCAAGTAGGTCTTTCATTCCATTTTTGTTCTGGATCAAATGGATCAAAAGCCATTCCAATCCCGAGAGACGCTGCTGCTTGCATATAATCTTTTGAAAAAAACGCTTGAAATAGTCCTAAGAGTAAAAATCCAATGTAAAGAAATTTGTTAAATGGCGTTTTCATTTTGAGTTCATTTAAATTAGAACAAAAATAAATAATATTCTGTTTAAAAGAAAGACTTAATTACATCTCTGAAAATCAAAAATAGAAATAGAATTAGACCCACGATTACTTCATTTCGGTACTTTTTAAAGAATTGAACTAGCTTTTCCATAAAACATAAAAAGGTTGCACTACAAAAGTATAACCTTTTTATCATTTTTGCTCCCCTTACAGACGAAAGATGCAACTATAATGCGATGATAGAGTATGTGACTATTAGGAAATTGTGTACCTTCAAAAAGAATAATTTCAACAAATAACTATGGCAGACAAAAAGAATAAAAATTCAGGAAACGGTATTGCACTTGGCTCTTGCTTTGGAGTAGTATTTGGAGCAGCCTATGGAATTATTTCTGGAAACATTGCCACAGGTGCAGGATTTGGCTTAGCAATTGGAGTGTTTATTGGAGCAATTTTCGACTTTGTGAAGAATAGAGAATAAATTAAAAGATGCAACTACCCTAACTCATTGACGGACAAAGAAAAAGCCATCATTTCTGATGGCTTGTCCAGTGAAGCTCCCCCTTCTGGACTTGAACCAGAGACCCTCTGATTAACAGTCAGATGCTCTAACCAACTGAGCTAAGGAGGAATATGTTTCCCATGGTTGAGTACCACGGGGTTGCAAAAATAGGAAAATTTGC
>Ga0209768_10000288_pt1 | contig 34483 bp, 30 predicted proteins | sample LauGreSBDMM110SD_3_FD_187564 | JGI IMG/M metagenome (GOLD analysis project Ga0209768, IMG submission 187564) | Freshwater lake microbial communities from Lake Michigan, USA - Sp13.BD.MM110.SD (SPAdes) (version 2) | ecosystem: Environmental > Aquatic > Freshwater > Lake | place: Lake Michigan... | reverse complement strand
ATCCGGCCTGTGGGAGCGCCTCAACTCAGACTAAACCGCAGGACACGCTCGTAGTGGTCTCTTGGAAGGCTTTTCGGACGAGGAGTTCGACTCTCCTCCATCTCCACCAATCGCACACGCCGCGCCGTCGGCGCGCGCTTACTTCAGTTCAGCGAGCCGCGCCTTCGCCATCGCCAGCAGAAGTTTCTTATCGACCTCCCAATCGCTGGGGATCGTGATCGTGTACTTCAGTACGCGGAACCCCTTCAGCTTCGGGGCGAAGCTGTTGATCACCGCGTGGCTAAACGGGTTAATCAACAGGTACTTTGCTGTTGCAGATGCGCCGAATACATAGTCTTTCTCGGTGCGAAGCATTGGTTGATTCCAAGAGATCACCAGCTTGAGCTCTGGATACTTTGTGCGCAGCACCTTAAACATCGCGCGCATGGTGCGCGCCTGCTGCGGATCAATGCTCTTGAAGTAGTCAGTTGGTGTTGCATGACGATGCGCGGATGTTGAGCCGCGAGTAAACATCACCAACGCGTTCGCGTGCACCTTTGAGAAGCCGTGGTTCTCCTGCAGATACGCCATCTGCTCCGGATATTTCTTCCCACCAAGGCGCGCCATCAACTTGTGCCAGTGCGACATCGGTTCGCCGTAGCGCTTCTCGATCGCCGGAAAGTGCGACTCGCGAGTTGCGCCCGCTTTTGCCATGCCGGTTGCCGCCTAGTTGCGCTTAGGCCGGGATCACCACTACGCGGCGCTCTGGCTCTTCGCCCGCCGACTCCGTTGCGAGCCCAGATGCGCCCTGCAACTCCATGTGCACCCAACGGCGCTCAAGCGCCGTCATCGGCTCAAGCTGTACCGCGCGGCCGGTCTCACGGACACGCTCGCCCGCCTTGCGCGCAAGTGCTCGAAGCTGGGCCTCACGTCGACCGCGATACTCTTCAATGTCCACGGTGACGCGCGCCCACTCGCCGAGCTTGCGGCTCAACATCAAATTGACAAGGTGCTGGATCGCCTGCAGTCGCTCACCACGGCGACCGATCAGGTTGCCGAGCTCTTCTACCGCCTCTGGCGATGTGCCGGCAACGTTCAGCACCGTTTCGGAGCCTTCGCCGCTGAGGCGAATCTCCGCCTCAAAGTCGAGGTGTTTAATCAGCGTCTCAAGGATCTCCTTCCCGCCCGCGATCATCTCTGGCGTTGTCTCGCTGCGCTCGCGTCGCTCTCGCGGCTCACCCTCTTCACGTGGTGCACGCTCTGGTCGCGGCGCTCGTACCGGTCGCTCAGCCCGCGGTGCGGTGCTGCGCTCTGGGCGTGCCGCCCGTGGCGCAACCCCTCGTGGTGCGGCCTCGCGTGGCGCAACTTCTCGTGGTTCGGTGTCTCGTGGCGCTACGGCACGGGGGGCGGGTTCGGTAGAGCGCTTCGGTGCGCTGCCAGCAATGGCACTCGCTGGTGCGGCAACAATGCGCGCAGGTTCTGCGCCCATGCCGAGCACGCCCTTTGAGCCTGGTGCGATGATCTCAAAGTCGAGATCGGCGAGTCCAACCTTGAACGTCTCACAGGCGATCTTCAGCGCCTCTTCAACGCTCTTCCCGGTGAACTCCTGGTATGCGCTCTCGCTCGCCATTACTTACCCCCTCGACGACCGTGACGGTCGTGCTTCTTGGCCGAACGGATCGTTGCGGCTGCTGATGCAGCGCGATCAAGATCCGTGCGGGTTTGTGGTGCCCCATCAACCGCATCACCAGCCGGAGCGACCTCCGGCATGGCGACAGGGAAGCGTGGTGCATGGTTCGCGGCAAAGGCGGGATTCCAGCCAAAGAGCGGGAAGAGCCCACCGAAACCGAGGATCAAATACTGCTGCGCCAACGAGAAGATCGTGGACGCAATCCAGTAGACAAAGAGTCCCGCTGGCAGGATGCCGCCGTACAGGACGGAGATGAGCGGCAGGATCACCAACATCTGGCTCTGTGCCGCCGCAGCTGGATCACCCTTCGCCGCGCCGCCCTTTGGAAGGGTCATGCGGGTCTGCAGCACCTGCAACAGTGCGCTAACGAGCGCGAGCGGGGAGATGCCGATCCCGAGAAGAATGAGTGGAGCCCATGGTTGCGACACGTCAAGCCCACCGAGCCATCCAACTGTGGTGTCGAAGCAGCGAACACCATCTGCAAGGCCGTTGACGCAGCCTGGATCCAAGACCGAGAAGCCGAAAATGCTCAGCATGGCGCCCGGATCGCTCGTCTTGAGTCCTTGGTCAATCACCGAATACATCGGGATGAGCACAATGAACTGGAGCAGCGTTGGGAGGCACCCGCTCAGCGGGTTGATCCCTCGCGTCTTATACAGCTCCGCCTGCGCCTGTTGAATCTTTATACGGTCGCCTTTGTAGCGACGCTTGATCTCTTCCACCTCTGGTGCGAGCAGCTGTGTGCGCTTCTGTGAAACGAGCTGGCGTCGATACGGTGAAATCAAGACGATGCGGATGACGATCGTAAGCAGGAGGATTGAGATTCCGATATCCCCTGTCAGGTTGTCAAAGAAGACAAGGCCAATGAAGAGTGCCTGGAAGACTGGTGTGAACAGCCAAGAGAGAAGGCTAAACGGGTCTGCGCCAGGAGAGGCGGGGGTGAGTGGCGCAGGTGGAGATGGTGGAACCGCCACAGCGGCGGCATCACACGCACCAACCACGAGTGCAACAAGCGTCAGCAGGAGAACCGTTGGAAGAAGTTGACGTACTCGTGTCATCACTGGACCGGATCCCATCCGCCAGCACTGAGTGGCGAGCAGCGCGCAATGCGGCGCGCCCCCATCCAGCTCCCCTTGAGGATGCCGTGCTTCATGATCGCCGCTTCGGTGTAGCGCGAGCAGCTCGGATCAAAGCGGCAGCTTGATGGCAACCAGGCGAAGAGGAAGCGGTAAAGGTGAATGAGTGCAACGGCGGCGCGCTTGGTGAGATTCGTCATGACGCGTTCGGCTTCAAAAGCTTTGCGCGACGGAAGCAGTCAGCAAGCGCGGCGCGAAGCTGTTCGCTTGACGCAGTAGCGGCGGCGGCGCGCACGCCGATCAGTGCGTCGGTTCCTGGTCGCACCTGCGGTGCAAGATCGCGCGCGATCACCTTGAGTCGACGGCGAATGCGGTTGCGCACCACGGCGCCGCCGATCTTCTTGCTTGCAGCGATGCCGATGCGGAACGCGGGAGTCTCTTCCGCGCGCACCAGATAGCGAACGCCGAGAAGTGGCGTGTTGACGCCGGGCGCGGCGGCAAGGGCCGTAAAGTCAGCTGCGGTTCGAATCATGTCGAAACCTGCGGGGCGCGTGTGCGCCGACCCGCTCAGACGGTGAGGCGCTTGCGGCCGCGTGCGCGGCGACGAGCCAAGACCTTGCGGCCTGCGGTCGTCGACATGCGCTTTCGGAAGCCGTGTTCGCGGAATCGCTGTCGCTTCTTTGGCTGGTGCGTTCGCTTCATGTAGATCGCTCCCGTCAATGTGGCCTTGGCTTCGCTCCGCCGTGCGGACCGGGTACCAAGAGGGCTGCCTGGCCTAGCCCCGCGAGGTGGGCGGATCTAGGAAGGGAAGTATCGTCGTAGGGCGTAGGGGGTGTCAATCCACGCACAAAGAGGGGGGGCGGAGGCGCCCCAGCACCGATTTGGCGGGGGGGTCTGGGGCTGTAACAAGCCCCGCGCGACACGCCGTACGAGTTGCGAGGTTGCTGCTATTCTGCGCATCCCCCAACAGGGTCTAGGTGGCCAAACCGCCACCCTACCGACCTGTTGACGCGGGATAGAGAGAGGGAGGGCGCAGCGGAATGGATCAACGACAGGTCTGGCGCGCGACTCTCGGAGAGCTGGAGATCAGCCTCTCCCAGGCGACCTTCGAGACCTGGTTCCGTCGCACCGCTCTCATTCGCGTTGATGAAGCGAGCAGCACCTTTGTCCTTGGTGTCGCCTCTGGTTTTGCAAAGGATTGGATTGAGGAGCGATACCGCTCACTGATCGCGCAGACGATCGCCAAGATTGTTGGCTACAGCGTCACGCTCACCGTTGAGGTTGTCAGCGAAGCGGAGCTTGACGCGCACGGTGCGCTCGGTTCGCGCAACAAGAGTGTGGCGACCACGCCTGGCCTCACTGCCGAGCCTGATGCTTTGGCGCGCACGTCTGCTTCGCGAAGCGGTGACGCTGTCCGCATCGTTGATGCGAGTGAGCCAACGCGCCCAACAAACCTCAACGCGCGCTACACATTTGCAACATATGTTGTTGGTTCTGGAACTCGCCTTGCACATGCCGCGTCGCAGTCTGTATCTGAGCGACCAGGTGGTGCATACAACCCGCTCTTCTTGTACGGCGGCACCGGTCTAGGGAAGACGCACTTGTTGCACGCGATCGGCAATGCCGTGATGGAGCGCTCACCGAAGCGTCGCGTCTTGTACATCACTGGCGAAGCCTTCACCAACGAGTTCATCCTTGGAATTCAGCAAGGCGCTGCGGACGCGTTCCGCTCCCGCTTTAGGAAGATCGACGTTCTCCTGATTGATGACATCCAGTTCATCGCTGATAAGGAGCGAACGCAGGAGGAGTTCTTCCACACCTTCAACGCGCTGCACTCGGCCGGTAAGCAGATCGTTATCACCTCTGACCGCACGCCAAAAGAGATTTCACTGCTTGAGGAGCGCCTCCGCTCGCGCTTTGAGTGGGGCCTGATCGCAGACATCTCTTCACCCGACCTTGAGACGCGCATCGCCATCTTGCGCAGCAAGGCAGAGGAGAGCGGTGTGATCGTTGCCGATGACGTGGTGGAGCAGGTTGCCCGCCGCGTGCAGAGCAATGTTCGTGAGCTCGAAGGGGCCCTGACCCGCCTTGTCGCCGTCGGCCGCCTAAGTGGCATGCCTGTGACCATGGAGCTCGCCGCGCGCGTCTTAAGCGAAGCGGTTTATCCGAACCCGAAGCGCATCCTTGAGCCAGAGCAGGTGGTCGCCGTAGTAGCGGAACACTTCGGCTTGACGGTTGAGCAGCTGCGCGGACCGAAGCGCGACCGCGAAATTGTGGTACCTCGACAAATCGCCGCCTACCTCTCTCGCGAAGAGACGGATGCCTCCCTGGTTCGCATCGGCGGGGCTCTCGGTGGGCGTGACCACTCAACCATTATTCACGGGTGCGCCAAAATCGAGCGCGAGATGGGCTACGACGCCGAGCTCCGCCGGGAGGTGGCCCTGCTCCGGGAGGCCCTCCTTCGCCTCGGTCGGGGGGTCGCCGCCACGAACTAGCCTGTGGAGAAGCCGTGGAGAAGTGCCTAGTTTCACCTGTTTTGCGCACAGTTAAGCCCCCTCCTGGTGGAAAGGTGTGGAGAAGCGGCAAGGGTTCTCCCCCCTCCCCCCACAAGGTTGCTGGCGGGTTCCCTTGTAGAGAGGCAGGCTTCCCCTTAAAGGAGGGGGTTTTCCACCTGCGGGGCGTGCGGGGTTGATCTCAGCCCTCCACAAGTTCCACACTACGAAGAGGACTACTACGGGATAGAGAGAGATAAGAGACTATTAGCCAGACGCTCTGGTCTAGATGTGGAGGAAGAGATGAAGTTTTCAGTGGTTCAGGAGCACCTGGCGCGAGGCCTTTCAGTGGTCGGCCACGGGGTGGCCTCCCGCAACACTCTCCCGATCCTTTCCAACGTCTATATAGGGACGGAAGACGGTGGCCTTCGCCTTGTTGCAACCAACCTCGAGATCGCCGTCACCCACTGGGTTCCGGCGAAGATCGAAGAGAAAGGGGCGACGACTATCCCGGCCCGCCTTTTCAGCGACGTTGTCAACGGCCTACCAAATGAGAAGATCGACATTGAGCTGCTGGCTGATGGACGAGCTCACCTTAAGTGTGGCCGCAGCGCATCACACCTCCGCACCACGCCGGCCGACGACTTCCCACAAGTTGGCGCCGCAGGCGAGCGCGTTACGGCACGCATCACCCAGAAAGCGCTACGCGCCGCACTTGATTCCACTGTCTTCGCCGCCGCTGGCGACGAGGCTCGCCCAATTCTCACCGGCGTCCTTACAACGTTCACTGGAGAGAAGGCGACGTTTGCCGCCGCGGACAACTATCGCATTGCGGTAGCCGGCGCGGCGCTTGCCGAGGCGGCACCAGAGACAAGCGTCATTGTTCCGGCGCGTGCTTACGCCGAACTCCTCCGCATCCTCACCGACGTTGATGAGCTGGTGGAGATCACCTTGACGCCAGCAAAGAATCAGTTGCAGTTCAAGCTCGGCGACACAATGCTCGTGAGCCGCCTGATTGACGGGCAGTTCCCACCGTTCCAGCAAGTGATCCCAACAACACACACCACCAAGGCGATCATTGTTCGTGACGACTTCCTTCGCGCCGTAAAGCTTGCACAAGTTGTGGCTGACGCCTCCGCCCACATCGTTCGGTTTGCGATTACAGCAGAGGGCGGTGGTGCAATCGACATCACCGCCGCAGCAGACGTGGGAGACCACGCGGCGCACGTAGAGGCGAAGGTTGAAGGTGAAGGAACCACCATCGCGTTTAATGCGAAGTACCTCGTTGATGTGCTCTCACGCGTTGAGGCGGATCAATTCTCGCTAGAGCTCACGGGTCCAATCGCGCCAGGGCTACTCCGCCCGCTTGACGGGCGCGACTATCTCCACGTTGTTATGCCGGTGCGCACCCCGTCCTGAGCCGAAGCGGCCGGCCGGGGCAACCGGATGGCGAAGGGCGAGTCAGGCGCACGCCGCCGAGAGGAGAGCGATGATTGAGCGCGTGCGCCTACAGCAGGTTCGCAGTTGGACTGCGGGCGACATCGCCTTCACAGGCGGACCCCAAATCCTTTGGGGGGCGAATGGCGCTGGTAAGACCACCGTGATTGAGGCGCTTCTGGTTGCCGCCACCGGACGCTCGCATCGCGCCTCTCCGCTCCGCGAGCTCGTACAAGAGGGGGCCAAGAACGGCTTGATCGGCGTGGGCGTACGCGACAACGGCGAGCACGCAGACGACCCGCTCGCGCACTCCGTCCTCGCTGTGGAGATTGGCCGAACGGAGCGGACGAGGTACAGCCTGAACGGCACCGCCCGTCGCAGTGAGGCGCTCGGTGAGCGCCTCAAGGTCGCAACGTTTGTTCCAGAAGAGACAGGTCTCGTTATTGGCGCCCCCGCAATTCGCCGCACGGCGCTCGACCGCATCGCGATCCAGTGGCGCCCCGGCTACCGCGCAGCACTCACGAGATACGAGCGCTCACTGAAGCAGCGCAACAGGCTCCTGAAGGACGCACTCGAGAGCGACGGAGCAGCACGGCGAGCCGCCGCGGCAGAGATGGCACCCTGGACCGCGCTCCTGATTGAGAGCGGCGCCGAACTTGTTACGGCGCGCCTTGCGCTACTCGACGCACTCGCCCAGCCGCTCAGTGCAGCACACCGCGAGGTTGCACCAGAAGAGGAGGCACTCTCCGTGCACTACCTGTCGCGAGAGAAACACCAATTGGGCGAAAGCGCAACGGCTGCTGCGGCACGGCTGCGCCAATCATTTGACGAGACGGCGGAGAGCGAGGGCTACCAGGGCCACACGCTTGTTGGGCCACACCGAGACGACCTTGCCTTTCACGCTGGCGGACGCAACCTGGCAACCACCGCCTCACGCGGCCAACAGCGCAGTCTCCTGATCGCACTCCTCTTCGCCGAGATTGAACTGCTCACAGACAGCGCTGGGCGCCCCCCGCTCCTCCTCCTTGACGACGCCTTTTCCGAGCTCGACCCTGAGCGGAGAGATCACCTTGTGGAACGCCTCACCGCACTCCCGCAAGCGATCATCACGACGACGGCACTCAAGGACCTTGTGCCGCGCCTGGTGAAACGGAGTACCTGCAGCGAAATCATGCGTGGTGCGAACGGAAGTGAGGCGCGCAGTGCCTAATGAAAAACCCCGCAAAGGAAGGCCGCAGCAAATCGGCTCGCTGATCCCAGAGGCGGCGCGCGCACTTGGGTTTGAAGCCGAACTGGCGCTTGTGCAACAGGCAACCCTCCTCACCAGCGTGTTGAACGAGATCGCCCCCCACCTGGCGAAACGATGCCGGATGGTCGGAAGCGAGCGCGGGCGCCTGATTGTTGAAGCAGACGATCGCGCCGCTGCGCAAGAGCTCCATCTCCGCGGCACCGAAGTGGCAAGCGCCTACACGCAGCGCGGCGGCGAACTACGTGCACTCGGCATCTCTGTCCGCCTCGCAAACCTTAGTAGTGAACGCACCGAAAACGAGTAGGCGTATCCTCCCCTAATGACTGCACAAACCCCTCGCCCAACCGCCGTCTTCGCCCCAACAGGCGTGGCGCTTAGGAACAACTGCGCGCTTCTTCTCCGCATGCCAACAACCCCAACGGAGGAGCGAACGCTTGGCGCGCGCGCAATCATCATCTTCGCACCGAACTTAACCGACCGAGCTGGACGAGCGGCGGTAGAAGAGGCACTAAATACATTTGACAACAGCGCAAATGCGAGTGCATCGGAACGTGCGCGCAACATCATCACAAAGCTACGCACCACCCTTGGCGAGAAGAGTGAGATCTGCATGGTCGGCATGCTTCCACGCGAAGCGTGGGCAGCAACAACGAGCGGCATCAGCGCTGCCGCACTTGTGTTGCGAGAGACACGTCGCGTCACGATCGACCTTCCGAGCGGCGCACCTGGGGCGAAGGCGGCTTCAGCAACGCGACAAGGTGTGACGGTTGGCAGGTTGCCGATCAGTGAAGGCGACCGAATCGCGCTAGCGAAAACAACAGAGGAAGCCGCCGCACTGCTAAAAGTTGCTGCAGGCGGAGAAGGGGCCGGGGAGTCGCTCGGCATCGTCCTCGCACTACAAGCACCTGCAGCCATCATCCGCCGAAGAGGGGAACAGCGAGAGGAGACACTTTTCACAATTCCCGCAGACAACATCGCACAGGCAAAAGCGAGAGCCCGCGTCCGGTGGGAGGAAGGAAACGACGAGCGGAGCGAACAGATCGCCGCTGCGGTTCCGCCAAAACCAACAGGGGACCCACGCCGACCAGACGGGGCGACAACCCCATACACGCCGATTGATCGAGCGGCGCAAGAGGTGATCGCGGTGCGGCGAGGCGGCGGAGTCCGCGCAAGCGCCACCCCACGCGGGGCCGAGCCGCGCCCTGAGCGTCCCAGCCGAGAGGGTCGCGCCCGTGACGCTACGAGAAGGGCGGCGAAGGCACGCGCCGAGCGCAGCCCCGGAGCCGAACCGCGAACTGAACGATCCTGGGCCGAGAAGGCCCTGGCGGCGCCATCACCAATCCAGCGTGCCGCCGCTCGGCTTATCGCCAAGATAGAAGCGCGCTTCCCGAGACTCGTCGCCAAGGAGGCCCCGCCAACACTCAGTCCTGAACACGTAGCGAAGCGGCAATCCGCCGAAGAGCGTGCGACCCGAAGTCGCCGCCTCGCCGCCTCAGCCCTCCTCGCAACGGTGCTGATCGCAGCGCTTGGCGGCGGGGCGGCTATCTACCTAAACCAGGCGAACCCGAACCTTGACGACGCAGCGTCCGCGCGCATCGCAATGAGTGAAGCGCGCCGCGCAGTAGAAGAGGCGCTCAACCCAACAACAAACCTCTTAGCTAATGACCCAGAACGTGTAAAGAAACTACTGATTGCGGCTACAGAGAGCTTAAACACCGCGGAGGCCGGCGGAGCATCAGCAGAAGAAATCGCAGCGCTGCGAGAACAGATGTCCCCCGCGCTCGATAGGATTTTCTTTTTAACAGAGGCAACGGTGATGGAGGTGTTTGATTTCTCTTCGGCGAGTGTGCCGATCGCCATCACCGCAATCACTCAAGGCCCAGACGGCTACTCATACATCATTGATAACTTCTCGGGCGCGGTATACCGCGTTGATCCTGCAGCGCAGCCAAACCCGCGAGCCACCGTGGTCTTCCAGCCAGGCTACGACTTGTACGGAAGCAGGACGGGTCGTGCGCAGGCGATCATGTCAGCTGGGCCAGACCTTGTGATCTTTGATGCATCATCAAACCTTTGGCGATGGCGACCGGCGGACAGCAGCGGTAAGGGGACACTCGTAAAACTTCGCGTGCGTGACGGAGAGCTCTGGGGAAGCGACGTGAAAGTCATCTCAGGGTTCGCCGCAGATGAAGGCACTGGCCTCTACCGCCTCTACGCGGTTGATCCGTCAGCACGGCAGATCCTTCGCTACGCGCCTGCGCCAGACGGAACAGGCTATCCAGCACCGCCAACCGGATACCTCATTAACCCAACGTCGCTCGCAAGCGTTGAGGCACTTGCGATCGATGGCGACCTCTACCTTTCGCAGAACGGCGCAATTCGCCGGTATGTTGGCGGCGCAGTTGATGACTGGCTACCCGCAGATCCCGGCGATGGTGCGCTTCGCAGCGCTCCGCAGACCAGCTTCATCTTTTCCGCTGGTGCGAGCAGGACCGGCGTGATCTATGCCTGGGACAATACGAACCAGCGCATGCTCGCCTACAGCAAGGGGAGCTCCGGCAGCGTGCTCGCGCAGTACAGACTTCTCTCAGCAGACGCCGCCGCGCTCAACATTGTTGGCGGATACGTCTCCCTTGCGGCAGACGGTGGCGCACCAACCTTTGTCTGGGCTGAGGGGGCTCGGATCCGGAGTGCCGTACTCGGCACAGGAATTACCCCAGGCGGCGACCCCTCCGCTGCACCCACCGCCGCGCCGGTGATTGAACTGCCGAGCACACAACCGTAAAGGGCCGCCCCCGCGCCATCTGCGCACGGAGAGAGGAAGGGTGGGATCATCAACCTATGGATCTACGACGCGCGGTTGTTGAAGGGATTCGCATCCAGATGCTCTCGGGGACGCACATCTTGCTCCTCCGTGATGCCGAGGAACAGCGCTACCTGCCGATCCCAATCGGACCGAACGAAGCGAATGCGATTGCCTACCACCTCCAAGGTGTCCGGCCAGAGCGACCCCTCACTCATGACATTGCAACCCTGATGATGAGCGCGCTCGGCGCCGAACTCCGCGAGGTCCGCATCCTTGAACTCCGCGACGAAACCTTCCGCGCGCGGATGCTCGTTGCACCAACCGGTGGAGCGGTGCAGGAGCTCGACGCACGACCAAGTGACGCGGTGGCACTTGCCCTCCGCGCAAACGCGCCGATCTTTATCTCGCTTGACCTGCTCGCCGCAGAGGGAATTGTTCCTGAGGCAGCAGAGGAGGAACGACTCTCGCTCTTCCGTGAATTTGTTAACTCGCTCGACGGAGAAGAAGGGCCACCGGCGAGCTGATCTAGAGGAGCGGCTCTCCGCGATGGAGCGCAGCGTCGCGATCACGCCAGAGGGCGAACCTGAGTGACCAAAAGTCCCTGACCGCCTTGAGCACCACGCTGAGCCGTGCACCACTCGCCGAGCCAGCGGTACGTGGAAAGTGCGGCACGCCAACCTCTGTAACGACCACCCCAACGGCTCGGAGTTTGATCAGTAGCTCGGCAGAGAAGAAGGCACCATTTGAAGCAACTGAAACGTTAACCAACACGCTGCGATCAAAGAGCTTCATTGCACAGTCAACATCGCGTACGTTGAGCGAGAACCAGAATCGGTTCGCAAACCGATAGACGCCCGCGTACACCCTTCTGATCAGCGGATCTGCACGGCGCAGCCTGAACCCTACTGTCACTGGTGCGTTGCGCTCGCGTGAAACTTGCAGCAAGAGCGCAAGGTCTGCAACACGGAACTGACGATCACCATCTGTAAAGGCAACGCGGCGCATCGTTGCAGCGGCGAAACCGCTGCGTAGCGCACCGCCGTATCCACGATTCACCTCATGGCGAACCAGGCGAACCACCCCAGGGTGTGCCGCAACAAGGCTCGCCGCAACCGCCGCGGTGCCGTCAGTAGAGCCGTCGTCCACGATGATCACCTCATAACGCGTAGCGAGTGCGGAGAGGGAGGCGAGCGCTTCGTCGACAAGCGGGAGAAGGTTCTCCTCCTCGTTATGGCACGGGAAGAAGAGGGAGAGCTCGTCAATCAGTATCGGCATACTCTTCCTCCGCGGCTACACTCACAGCATGAACGGCGCGAAGGAGAGTTCAACCTACGGCTGGCCTGCCAGCACGAGCATCGCACTCATCATCGCCTGCGCGGTCACGCTGCGACTCATCATCGCATACGCGATTCTCCCCGCAGATGCTGGGTTCGCGGCAGATCTCAGCGCATTTAGGAGTTGGGCCGCCGACCTTGGTGCGAACGGACCGTGGGGGGCGTATGCGCGAGGCTACTTCCTTGACTACCTCCCAGGCTACCTCTGGATACTCTGGCCGCTCAGTGCGATCAGTAGCGCGCTTACGTCAAGTTTTGACCCCGGCGCGCTAGTAAAACTCCCCGCGATCCTTGCGGACGCACTGCTAATCCTTGTCACCATCCGGCTAGCGAATGATCTTGGAGCCTCAGCTCGCGCGCAACGAAACGTCACGCTCCTTCTTGCCTTCACGCCAATCATCTGGCTCACCTCCGCGGTCTGGGGGCAGGTTGACTCTGTTGGAACGACACTGCTTCTCTTTGCGACCTCAGAGCTGATTCGCGGCAAAACACTTCGCGCCGCTGCACTTGCCGCACTCGCCGCCGCGGTGAAACCACAGTTCGGCATCTTGATTCCACCCCTCGCCTTTCTTGCTCTAATTCGTGCCCGCCGCGCAGGCGACCCGTGGGGTCTGGTGTTGGCTGGACTTGTTGGAACGGCGGTCGTCTCACTTGTCGCCTTCCCGTTCGGGCTCACTGTGGTGGACGTGATCGGCAAGGTTGGTGAGGCTGCGGGGAACTATCCATATCTCAGCGTCAATGCATGGAACCCGTGGGCGCTCGTGAGCACCGACGGGACCGGGCTTCTCCTGAACGGTGGTTGGGGGAGCGATCTTGCGCCGCTCATCACGGGCGGACCGCCAGCCGTTTTTTATGGCGCCACACTCCTTATTGGCGCCATCCTTGCAGCACTCTGGGCGGCACGAGGCGACACCAGGGTGCGAACCGTTGCCGCGCTCACGTTCATCGCCATCGCCTTTTTTGTTTTACCAACACGCGTTCATGAGCGATACCTCTACCCGGCAATCCCGCTCACCCTTGCGCTCGCCGCAGCGCTGCCGCGCTGGCGACCGATCGCTGCAGCTGTTGCAGTCGCGCTCTTGATGAACAGCTGGGGAGCGCTGACCCTTGACTACCTGAAGAACCCTGGCCTGCCGAACCTTGGCCCAATCACCGATCTGCTCCATACCCCAACGGCAATACTGTTCGTGGTAGCGCTCTCGCTCTACGCGCTGTGCGCAAGCGGCTGGCAACTTTTCCGTGCGCAGCCTGAACGGCCACGCGCCACCGCACGAATCTCAGCGGCAATCAGGCCGCGAACGCCAGTCCAACAGCCAGCGCCGAGAGCGTCGCTTAACCGCGTCGATCTCTGGATGATCGTCGTGATCGCCGTCACCGCACTCTCACTTCGTGGTTGGCGCGTTGGAGAGCCGACGCGCTTTGAGTTTGACGAGGTCTATCACGTGCGCACCGCAACGGAGTTTATGCAGTTCTGGCGCTACGACGACCCGCATGCAATCTATGAATACACGCACCCACACGTTGCAAAATATGCGATTGCCGCTGGCCTAGAACTCTTCGGAGCACCGCGTGTTGACGGAAGAAGTGAGTACGGAGCGGAGATCTCAACCATTGCGTCGCGCCCAGAAGGAGCAAACAGTAGCGCGCTGATCTGGGTTGCTACACCAGAGCGCGTTGACGTTCTACGCGCTGAGACGCGTGTGCTCGTTGCATCTATCAGCATCCCCGGCACCACACACCTCGCCGCCGCAGACGACGGTTCGCTCTGGGGCGTGACCAAGAGCGGAGAGATCTTTCACGCATCGGCACAGGGGGCCGAGAGTGGCATGGCGGGAGAGATCCGCACGTGGGCGGGCGCAGCGGTTGGGGCCACCGCAATCGCACCGTTTGGAGAGACACTCTTCGTTGCGGCGGGCGATCAGGTGCTTCGCATCACCAACGGAGTGTTGGAAGCAACCGCGCCGGTGCGCGGCGCATCTGACCTCGTCCTCGTTCAAGCAGAGGGGGAAGATCGAGTCGTTGCTTCTGGTGAAGACGGTATCACCGTAATGAGCGCAGGCGATCTGAGCGGCGCAGAGGTAAGTGCGCAATCTGGCGGCGCACGCAGCATCACTCTGGTGAACTGGTTTGATACGCCAAAAATCTACGCGGCAACGTCAGATGAAATTGTTGTGTTCACAATCCGCAAGGGCGGTCCAGCATATGAGATAGAGAAGATTGCAATCCCTAGCGCCACAGCGATTGTGGTAAACAACGCAACGCGGATCATTCACGCTATCGCGCCCGGATCAACGGGAGCTGCACTCTGGAGCATTGAGCCGAACGGCAACGCGCGATTCGCTGACGCTCCGCTGGGCAGTGGAAGCGGTGATAGCGCAGCATCAACGGAGATTGTGGGCACCGCGCTCGACGCCTCCCCTGAACTACCAAATGGCGGTCGTGGCGAACTGCTGGTCGCCTGGCCAGACGGAGAGATCGCACAGCTTTCCGTCGGCGACCTCACGGCAGGATGGCGATGGCCCGGTGTGATTGCTGGCGCACTCGCGGCGGCCCTCCTCGCCCTCCTCGCACGACTCCTCACTGAGCGCCGCGATGTGGCGGCGCTTGTCGGGGCCCTCGCTCTCCTGGACGGCGCCGGGTTTGTTCAGAGCCGCATCGGCATGAACGACGTCTACCTACTCGCCGCACTACTCGCCGCATGCTGCGCATTTGTTGCATGGCTGCAGGGTCGGGTGCACGCCATACTTTCAAGAGCACTCCTCCTGCTCGTCACAGGAGCAACGCTCGGCGTGGCGCTCGCGAGTAAGTGGGTGGCAATCTACGGGATCGGCGCGCTCGGAGCGGCCTGGCTCTCGCGCAGCGCTGGAGGAAGAGCTGTTGTAGTGGGCGGACTCATCCTCCTTGGAGCGCTCCTTCTGCCACCCGCGCTCGCACGGAGCGCGGAAAGCACGCGCATTCCGAACCTCCCCTTCCTTTTGGTGGCGGTAGCGACACTGGTTGCCACAACCGCCGCCGCCTGGCGCGCTGGGCTTCTACGCCGTGCGGATCTCTCGGTGTACGCCGCGTCCCGTTTCGCCGCGTTCAGCGGAGAGGCGCTCCTTGTCGGGCTCGTGCTTGTTGCACTCCCGCTCGGCGTCTATCTGCTGAGCTACCTGCCGTGGGCAGCGCTCGGCAACCAGATCGTTCCAGGGTGGCCACCAGGGAACACAGGGCAGACGCTCATCGACCTCACCGCATCCATGTATCGCTATCACGACACGTTGCGTGTTGCGCACGCTGCGAGCTCACCCTGGTGGGCGTGGCCACTCGACTTGAAGCCCGTCTGGTTCTCTCAGGAGAGCTACGCAGCGATCGGCGGATGGACTGGCGCCGTGTACGACGGGGGCAATGCTGTGTCACGCGTGCTTGGAGTTGCGGGCACCGTATGGATTGCGATCCAAGCGTGGAGGCAGCGAAGCATCGGGTTGGCGAGCGTGCTGATTCTCTACTTCGCACTCTGGCTGCCGTGGGCGCGCATTGATCGCGCCACGTTCCAGTACCACTACTTCCCGTCGTCACAGATCGCACTCATCTCACTCGCACTCTTACTCGCCGATCTTCGTCGTGGAGATGCGCTCGCCGCGCGCCTCACACGAATCGGAATCGGCGCACTGTTAATCGCTGCCCCACTCCTCTGGTCGCTTACCGGTCTGCTTTGCTCTACTGCTGGCGTCCTTGATGTCTACGCAGAGAGCCAGGTCTGTACCGCTGGTGGCTTTGCCACACCGGGCCCGATCATCGGCGCAGCGCTGCTCATCCCGGCCGCGTACGTCGCCTGGTCAATCCAGCGCGTCACAGATGCACGGCGCATCTTCCGTTGGGCACTCGTCTCAATCGCTGGCGTTGCGCTGGTCTGGTATCCGAACTGGTCAGGGCTCCCGCTACCAACCGGCATCCATAACTTCTATCAAGGAATTCTCCCAACATGGACATGGGCGTTTCAGTTTGGCGTGACGCTCGAGAAGCCAGACGAAGCCGCAACAGCTGGCGACGGAACGCTGCTTGCACTCACGCTGCTCGCAGGCGTTGTGCTACTCACCTACGCCCTGCTCAAGCGCATGAGTAGAGGCGAACTCAACCAAGATCGCGCGAAGCGGAACCCCATCGGTCGCTAGGAGTCGCTCTACTCCCGCTGGAAGCGCAACCGCTTCGCCGCTCGCAACACGTTGACGCTCATCGGCAAGTGCGAGCCAGCCGCCACCCTCAATGACGATCAGCAGGCCGTCGTTAGGGCTACGAACCGGTCCAAGTGCGGCGTGATCGCTCAGCGCAATCTCGGTGATGTGCGCACTTCCGCCAGCATGCAAGAGGGCACTGGTGACGCCAATCGCGCCAGCTTCGCGTTCTGTGCGGCGGTTACCAGGGCCGAAGCGGCGGATCTCCACCGCGTGAAGCTCAGCGCTTCTTGCTGCCGCTGCGGCGGTTCGGACGCTTGATCGTTGCCTCAATGCCGTCGCTCACCTGGCGACGCGTGCGCAGCGCCGCTTCATGTGCAGCCTCACCGGCGAACTGTGGGGGGAAGCGGTTTACGACGGTGTCACGCAGCAGGTAGAAGCCGACCAGCGTGGTGGCAATCGGGAAGATGCCGTACCACTGAAACGCGGCGTAGATGAGGTTGAGGCCGAAGGTGGTGACGCCGATCCAGAGCAGGTACTCCCACTCATCACCGAGCACGCCCCTGGCACGCGAGCCGCGTGTTGCAACCGCATACGCAACGATTGTCATGATGAAGAGGGCGAGGTTGACCATCCAGAACGGCGTGTAGAAGGTGCCGAGCCGCGCGTTCAGTGCGACGAAGAGATACTCCCAGGGCCACTGCGCCATTGCGTTACCTCATGCTTCAGTTGATCCGACAAGTGGTCGGTTCGCTTGAGGAGTATGCCATCATCGCCCCCATGCGGGTCCTCGTTGTCGCCACACCAGCACAGCCTGCGCTTGTGCGTCTCACCCCAACGCTCGCCACGCTCGCTACGCAGGGAGCCAAAATCCAGGCGCCTGCGGCACTGAGCGAGGAGCTTAACCGTGAGGGGGTCCCCTACGATCCACTGGAGACCGACGCGCTCGACGCAGCGATCCGCAGCCTCGCCCCAGCAGACCTCCTTGTTGCGCCACTTGGCGCGGGTGATGTGCGCGAGTCCCTGGCGGCGATAACCCGCGCGCTCAGCATGGGCGCAAACACGCCACTCCTTCTCACCGACCCAGCTGATGCGGGCGACCTGATCGGCGCGCTCTCGCTGGCGCGCGGAGGAGAAGGAGTTGCCAGCGCAACGCGACAACGACTGATACAGCGCGCGGCATTTGCGGCGGCATCTGCGCTCGCACCGGTTGCGCGCGGTGGCGATCAGCTTCCAGAGCACGAGGTGGTCCTCCTTGAACGAACGCGCAGCTTTGCCCATGGGGAGAATCCGCACCAACGGGCCGCCGCATATCGGCGTGCCGATCAGGCAACCATCGGGCTGCTCGGCGCGCAACTCCTCCAAGGTGCAGAGCCAACGCTCAACGACCTTCTTGACCTTGATGCTGGCGCGAGACTCGTTGCCGACCTCCCAATTCCAAGCGCTGCGCTTATTCGACACACCGACCCGATCGGCGTTGCCACCGCTGAGACACCGCTCGGCGCACTACGGCGTGCGCTTGCAACAGATAGCGCTGCAACAACTGGCGCCATCATTTCACTAAACACTCCCATTGATCAGGCAACAGCTGCAGAGATTGCGAATGGAAGTTATGAAGCGGTCATTGCGCCAAGCGTTGCAGACGAAAGTGCCGCAAGTACGCTCGCAACAAGAAAAGAACTCCGCGTACTTCTATACACCGCCGCAAACCCAACCACCCTCGATATCCTTGGGCTTGGCTCCGACCTTCTTCTTCAAACGCGCGATCACGGCGCGATTGAACGCGGAGAACTTCGTGTAGTAACTGAGCGGCGGCCAACGCTCGAAGAGCTCACTGATCTGCTCTTCGCCTGGCGAGTTGTTCGACATGTCCGCTCCAACGCGATCGTCCTCGCGCGCAACGCCGCAACGCTCGGTATTGGCGCGGGACAGGTCAACCGTCGCGTTGCAGTTGAGATTGCGCTGCAGCGCGCCGGCGATCGAGCACGCGGTGCGGTGCTCGCAAGTGATGCCTACTTCCCGTTCGCAGAGGGAATCAGCGCCGCGGCCGCAGCCGGCATCACGGCGGTGGTGCAACCTGGCGGATCACGGCGCGATGCGGCGGCGATTGAGATCGCAAACCGAAATGGAATGGCGATGGTCTTCACTGGCCGTCGTCACTATCGGCGTTAGCGATGCGGTGCATTTCATGAGTAGCGAACTTGACCTTCGCATTAACGCGAAGATTGCCGAAGGCGGACCAATTTCCTTTTCGCGATTCATGGAGCGTGCGCTGACAGAGCCCGGCCTTGGGTACTACGTAACGGAGCGGGTGCGAGCTAGTCGCGAAGGGGACTTCATTACCGCGCCAGAACTACACTCGCTTCTCGGTTCTGCGCTTTCGCGCATGGCAACCGAAGTCTGGCGCAGGGTCGGCGAGCCTACGCGATTCCGCTGGGTTGAGTACGGCGCAGGATCTGGGACACTCGCCCTTGCGCTAATTTCACAGCTGCGCCGTGACAAATCACCGCTGATTAATGCACTGGAGATTCAACCAATTGATGTAAATACATTTCGTAGTGAGGAGTTACGCAGTGCAGTAACAAGCGAGCAAGAGAACGGCGCGCCAGTGCTTGTTAGCGCCGGTACTCCACCAGTTGCGGGATTGGTGGTAGCAAATGAGTATCTTGATGCGCTCCCGTTCAACATCTATGTTGGCCGCGCTGCAGCAGCGCATGGAGTATCAGAACGTTGCGTTGGACTCGCAGCGGACGGCGTGACAAGAGTCTGGGTTGAGCGCGAGCTTGATGCGGCCGAGGCGCTACGCGTAGCGGAGCACTTCGGTGCACCGCTTACTGAAGGGCAGCTCGCCGAAGCCTGCTTTGCGTTCGATGCGTGGCTTCGTGAGGCCGCAACGCGGATCACGAGCGGCCTCGTGGCGGTGATTGATTACGGCCGCGACGGCGCGACGCTTCGCGATGCGTCGAGCCGGATGGCAGGGACGGCACTCGCCTATCAGGGTCACCGCGCCACCACAGATCTGCTGAGCGAACCGGGTGAGCGCGACCTCACCGCGCACGTGGACCTCACCGCACTGCGCAAGGCCGCCGCCGTCGCGGGGCTGCAGCCGGTCGCCTCCACCAGCCAGGCGGCGCTCCTCGCTGGGGCGGGTCTTGACGACGAGGTCGATCGGCTGCGACGGGGGCCAGAGGCGACCCTTGAGGGGGCGATCGCCCTTCGCGCCGCCCTCGCCCACCTGATGAACCCGCGCGGCATGGGGGGCTTCGCCGTTGAGCTCTTCGCCCTCGGCACTCCTGAGCACAGATCACGCATGGCGGACCCCGCCAATCCGCTCCCTGGAGCGGCGGCTCCGATTCGCCCCCTCGTCTAGAATCCTCGCAGGATCCACCCTTCGTCCCGCACGGGGCGCAGCGCGGGAGCAGGGGTCCAACAGAGGAGCTGCATGAACGGACTCTGGTACGTCCTCGGCTTCGCCGGCGCGGGTGTCTCGTTCGTCTTTTTGACGATCGGCATCGCCTGGCTGATCTCCCACCGCACCCGCGGAAGTCGCGGGAAGCAGGTCCCCTACGAGTCCGGCATCGACACCTATGGAGACACACACGGCCGCTTCGGCCTCTCTTTTTATCTTTACGCGCTCCTCTTCGTCGCCTTCGACGTTGAGATCGTCTTCATCTACATCTGGGCGCTCAACTTCAAGCTGCTCCTGATGGACGGACTCATCTCCATGGCGATCTTCATCGGCATCCTGCTCATCGGCCTCGGCTACGCCTGGCGCAAGGGGGTGCTCTCATGGCGATGACGCGCGACCCGAAGAAGGGGCTCCAGGTGCCGATCGTTACGCCGAACACGCTTTGGACAACAGATGACCCGCGCGCATACGGCGGCGTCCCACTTGCGCAACATCCAAACCTTGAGCTTGCACGTTATGACGCAACCGGTGACGGACGCGTTGACGATGCGCGATGGGGTGGTGCGCTCGGCGCAATTCCAACAAAGGCCGACATCGTCCTTGATCTGATTCGCGCGAATAGCCTCTGGCCACTCCTCTCCGGTCTTGCCTGCTGCGCGATTGAGATGATGTCCACCGCAACGCCAAAGAACGACATTGATCGTTGGGGGATGTTCCCATTCCGCGCATCACCGCGCCAAGCTGACGTGTTGATTGTTGCTGGAACACTCACAACAAAGATGGCAGAGCCACTGATTCGACTCTGGGAGCAGATGCCTGAACCGAAGTGGGTTGTTGCAATGGGCGACTGCACCTGCTCCGGTGGTCGCTACAAGCGCAGCTACTCCGTCGTCCAGGGGATTGATCGCGTCATGCCGGTTGACGTCTACATCCCAGGCTGCCCGCCACGACCAGAGGGGCTCATCTACGGGATGATGAAACTGCAGCAACTCATTAAAGATCGTCGCGGCCACTGGCCAGAGCGCGCCATCGGCCCAACCGTTCCGGACGGCATCTAATGGATCGCGCACTCGCCTCAGCGCTTCAAGAACGATTCGGCACAACACTCCTTGCGCCTGTTCGTCAGCGATTTGACGAGACAGAGATTCGCGTCAGCATCGCCGATGCAATCCCAACACTCCGCGCGCTCCACGACGAACCAGACTTCGCCTTTGAGATGCTGATTGATCTCTGTGGCGTAGATACTGGCGAAGAGATGCAGGTTGTCTATCACCTCTCGTCATCTACAACGGGTGACTGGCTGCGCGTGATTGTCCCAGGAGTTGACCGCAGCGCACCACGTGTGAACTCACTCGTCTCGCTCTGGCCTGGCGCCGAGTGGATGGAGCGCGAAGCGTACGACATGTTCGGCATCATCTTTGAAGGGAATCGCGACCTGCGCCGCATCTACATGCCAGATGACTACTTGAGTCATCCACTACGGAAAGACTTCTATTTAGCTGACGACGCATCACGGTCACCTGCCGCAGGTGTGCGCAACATGGAGCGCGCCGGAACACCGGCTGACGCTACGCGCGCAACCGCGCTGCGCAAGAGTTCGGGGGCATAGTCATGACAACACAGCAGACACGCCCATCACTCGACGATCCACGGATCGCGATCCCGTCCACCTCTGAGTGGTACGAGCCGGCGCCAACGGCGCAGACGGAGCGCCAGGCGGAGTTCCTCAACCTTCGCGACGGCGAGATGTTCATCAACATGGGGCCACAACACCCGTCAACACACGGCGTGCTGCGCATTGTGGTGAAGGTGAACGGCGAGCAGGTGGTGGACCTTGACCCTGTGCTCGGCTATCTCCACCGCGGCGTAGAGAAGCTCTGCGAGAACGCCGACTACCACCAGGCGATCTGCTACACCGACCCACTTGAATACGTCGCCTCCCTCTTCTGCGAGGCGGCCCCCGTGGCCGCCTTCGAGAAGCTGATGGATGTGGAGGTGCCACGCCGCGCCCAGTACATCCGCGTGCTCACAATGGAGCTGAACCGCATCGCCAGCCACACCCTCTTCCAGGGCTGGATGGCGCTCGACCTTGGCGGGATCACGCCAATCCTCTGGGCCTTCATCGAGCGCGATGAGATCGTGGACATGCTCGCGGCGCTTACTGGACAGAAGCTCCTCTACAACTACTACCGCATCGGTGGCGTGAACGGCGACCTCAACCACGAGTTCATGAGTCGCCTCGGTAACTGGATGAGTCGCGCTGCGGCGCAGATTGACTCAAACACGGGCCTGATGAACGAGAACGAGCTCTTCGTGCGACGCACGCGCGGCCTTGGGACGCTTGATCAGGCGACAGCGCTGCGCATGGGGGTCACCGGTCCAAACCTGCGCGCTACTGGTGTGCCGTTTGACCTGCGTCGCGATCACCCATATCTCGTTTACCCAGAGTTGGAGTTCAACGTGCCAACGCGCGACGAAGGCGACTCACTGGCGCGCTACATGGTGCGCATTGATGAGATTCGCGAATCGATTCGCATCATCGACCAGGTCCTCCACGAAATGCCAGACGGTCCTGTGATGGCAAAACTTCCGCGCCTGATTCGTCCACGACCGGGCCGCGCCTTCGGCGCGGTAGAAGGGCCGCGCGGCGCATACGGCGTCTACGCAATCTCTGACGGCACAGATCAACCGTTCCGCATGCGTATCCATGATCCGTCATTCGTTCACCTGCAACTTGTTGGACCACTGACGCGCGGCAACCTCATCGCTGACACCATGGCGGTCATGGCCAGCCTTGATCCAGTGATGGGCGGGGTGGACAAGTGAGCGGCGCACAGATGGCCTGGTCGCGACTGACACCAGGCGGACGTGCTCTCGCCGTACTCCTCCCGATCCTCTCCATTGGTGGCGCGGCACTCACCGCGCTCTTGATCGTCGCCGGTCCGTTTATTGGCGCAACGATCGGCGCAAATCTTCCGATCGTTCGTTTCCTCGCCGCGTCGGTGATCACCTTCCTTGTGACGGTCCCGGTCGCCTTCCTCCTGATCTACATGGAGATGAAGATCATTGCGCTGATGAATCTACGTATTGGGCCAGACCGCATCGGTCCAGCTGGTGCCGTCATGAGCGTTGTGCACGGCCTGAAGGTGCTGATGAAGGAAGACTTCACGCCGCCAAGCGTTGACGTTCCGGTCTTCACGCTCGCCCCAGTTGTTGTTTATCTCGCGAGCTTCATGACGGTGATGGTGATCCCATTTGCGCCAGATCTCACCAGCGCTGGGCTCGAGTTCGGCCTTCTCTACTTCTTCGCCATCGGTGGTCTCGGCGTGGTCGGCCTGATGATGGCCGGCTGGTCGTCGTTCAATAAGTACTCGCTCCTTGGCGGGATTCGCGCCGCAGCGCAGGCGATCAGCTACGAGATTCCGCTGACACTCTCCGTTGTTGGCATCATCATCCTTACAGGCACGCTCTCGCTGCCGAAGATTGTTGAGGCACAGAGCGGCTCGTTGCTTGATTGGTTCATCTTCCGCCAGCCACTTGCGGCGATCATCTTCTTTATTGCAATCACCGCCGAAGCGAACCGCACGCCATTTGACAACACCGAAGCAGACCAGGAGATCGTTGCTGGTTTCGCAACGGAGTACTCCGGCATGCGCTTCGGCTTCTTCTTCTTCGCCGAATACGTCAACGTCTTTATCGTCTCGGCACTCTTCTCCGCACTCTTTTTGGGCGGCTCTAACGCGCCGATTAACCTGCCGTTCCATCCGGAGATCAACGTGAACCTTGGAGGACTCGGCGTTATGCTTCCGATCCTCGCCGGCCTCGCCCCAGTCGCTGGGACACTCCTCTTCGCCGCCCCACTCTTCGCGGCGAGCTCAAAGACCAAGGGTTGGCAGGCGCTCCTCGGCGGCTTCCTGATCTTCGGCGCTCTCTCCACAGCGGCGATTGGGTTCTGGGCCTGGGCGATGCTTCCGCCGATTGCCGACCTCCTCTTCTTCCTACTGAAGACCTTCACGCTGATCTTCATCTTCGTCTGGATGCGCGGCACGCTCCCGCGCGCACGCATCGACCAACTGATGGGCTTCGCCTGGAAGTGGCTCCTCCCGGCGTCGCTTCTCAACCTTTTCGCCACGGCTGCCGCCGTGCTGCTGACGTCATAAAGGGGGAGTGATGGCACGAATTCCAGGCTCAGGAATCATCCGCGGGATGGGCCTCACGCTGACCCGCTTCTTCCAGCCGAAGAAGACGGTGATGTACCCAGAGGTGAAGCCTGACATCCCGCCGCGCAACCGTGGCCGTCTCGAACTCGTCACCGACGAGCGCGGCACGCTGAAGTGCGAGACCTGCTTCCAGTGTGCCCAGGCGTGTCCAATTGAGTGCATTGACATGGGCGGCACCGATACGAAGGGTCGCTACGCCGTGCATTGGGGTCCTGCAGAGCAGTACGCCGAGCGCCGTGAAGAGTCGGCGATGCGCCGCTCCGGACGAACGGTTTCAAACGCCGCCGCGGCACATGGCAGCACGATCGACCTGCGACCAGTAGAGGCGGCGCTTGAGCGCGTTGATTACGACCCACACCACATGCTGCAAATCCTTGAGGCGGTGCAGGCGGCATACGGGCACCTTCCCGTTGACGCACTGAAGCGCATCAGCCACGCCACCGGCGCCTGGTACGCCATGGTCTACGGCACCGCAACCTTCTACAAGCACCTCAGCTTTGAGCCGGGACGTAATCGCACCATCGCCGTTTGCCGTTGCGCAAACTGCTTGGTTGCGGGTGCAGGGCGCGTGATCGGGACGCTTACGTTTGAATTCGGCACGGAGTTCGGCCACGCAATTCCGTGGAGCAACCTTCGCCTTGAGGCACTTCCGTCACACCTTCCAGATGCGCCATCGCCACTCGTAGTGATTGACGGCGAACCGCAGCGCGATCTCTCCAGCCGTAACGCTGAGGCGTGGGCGGCGGCGCTCGCTGGAAGGTACGCCGCATGAAGCAGATCGCAGCACCAAAGGGTTGGGCACAGCTCCTGCTGACGCCACCAGCTACACCATGGGCGGCGCTACGCAGCGTGCTCGCCGCTGGCCCCGCTGCAACAGTGCAGACACTTATTGACGCAGGCCTACGCGGCCGTGGTGGTGGCGGATTCCTGACCGGAGAGAAGTGGCGCATCACCGCCACCAGTGACGCGGATGTCAAATACGCCGTAGCAAATGGATACGAGTCAGACCCCGCGGTGTTTACGAACCGACTCCTTCTTGAGAAGAACCCACAGGCGGTCGTTGAAGGGCTCGCAGCCGCTGCGCTTGCTGTTGGCGCGCGTGAAGCGTTCATTGCAGTTCGCGCGGAATACACCGAGGCGGCTCGCGGACTTGAAGCGATTATTCACAACGCCGAGCGTGATGGTGTACTTGGTGCAAACGTGCTTGGGAGCGGACGAGAGCTCGTCATGAGCGTGCGACCACTGCAGGGTTCGAGCATGATCGGCGAAGAGACGGTGTTACTGAAGGCGCTCGCTGGAAAGCGCGGCCAGCCAGAACAGACACCACCGTACCCATCAACTGTTGGCTATCTCGGAAAGCCAACCGTCGTCAACAATGTGGCAACGCTCGCCGCGGTGACCTGGATCATCAGCAACGGCGCGGCAGCATTCAAGCAGATCGGTGATCCGGCGGAACCCGGCACGGCGCTTGTGCAGATCAGTGGGTCGCTCACCAACGCAGGCGTCATGGAGGTGCCAACCGGCACGCCACTCGCAGAGATCGCCGCCGCGGCTGGGGGCCCTGCGAAGGGGGCCGCGATCAAGGCGTTGCTGATTGGGGGTCCATCTGGTGGTTTCGTCCCAGCGAACCTCCTGGCAAGCACGCCGTACAGCGGCGGGGGCCTCGCCGCAGTTGGCGCCCATATCGGGTCTGGCGCACTCCTTGCAATCGACCAGAGTGTGGCGATCCCAGAGCTCGCGGCGATGCTGACGCGCTGGTGCGCCGATGAGGCGTGCGGAAAGACGATCCCGTGCCGTATCGGCACGCGCCGCCTCGCCGAGATTGGGCAACGCTTTGTTGATGGGCTGGCGGGACCGCAAGATGTGCAGAAACTGCATGCGCTCGCCGCCGATGTTGCCGACAGCGCGCTCTGCGCGCATGAGCGCCTGACGCCGAGCCCACTCCTGACAGGGATGCGATACTTCGAGCGAGAGTTCGTACCAACAGGAGTCGTCGCCGAGAAGAGCGGCGCAGTAGTGGGACGGAGCGAATAATGGCCGGCTTGATGGAGCGACCGAGCGGCAACCTTGCACCGCGTGAGGGCGCAGTGACGAGCGAGAGCCTCGCCACGCAGCAGGCTGCGGAGAGCCAGGCGCTCGAGCAGCTCCTCTCAACACGCAGCCCGCAGCGACCACAGCGCACCCCAACCTTCTACGTAGAGATCGACGGGAAGCAGCTCGAAGCGTTTGAAGGACAGACAATCCTTGAGGTCTGCCGCGCGAACGGCATTGAGGTGCCAACGCTCTGCTACGACCCGAAGCTTCCAGGATTTGGTGCCTGCCGCATGTGCGTTGTTGATGTTGAGGGTTGCGACACGCCGCTGATCAGCTGCTCTGCTAAGGCTGAACCAGCGACAGTGATTGCAACGCAGACCGATCGGCTGCGCGAGATTCGTCGCACCAACCTTGAGTTGATTTTCAGCGACCACAACGCGTACTGTCTGCCGCCATGTCAGAACAAGTGCCCGAGCCACATTGATATTCCTGGCTTCTTGAAGGCGAACGCTGAATCGCAGTTCCGCGAATCAGCGCGCATCTTCAAACGCACCATTCCATTCCCTAGCATCCTCGGTCGCGTCTGCCCAGCGCCATGCGAAGATCACTGCCGTCGCGACGAAGTCGACGAAGCGATCGCGATTCGCGACAGCCATCGCTACGCTGGCGACCAGGTGCTCAAGTCAATGTGGGACGAGAACATTGATCCGCCACTTCCATTTGAACTGCAGCCAAAGACTGGTAAGCGCGTCGCCGTGATCGGCTCCGGCCCCGCCGGTGCATCTGCCGCCTTCTACCTACTGGTTGCCGGGCACGACGTGACAATCTTCGAAAAAGACCCAGAGCCAGGCGGAATGCTCCGTTACGGCATTCCGCAGTACCGCCTACCAAAGATTGAGGTGCTCGATGGCGAGTATCAGTCAATCACGCGACTCGGCGGCCGATTTGAGTGCGGCAAGATGCTCGGGCGCGACTTCACCACCGCCGACCTGAAGGCGCAGGGTTACGACGCAGTGATTGTGGCGATCGGCTGCTACGACACGAACGACCTCGGCATTCCTGGTGAAGACGCCGAAGGGGTCATTGACGGACTCGACTATCTGCACACCGCCGCACTCGGCCTTGAGTATCCGAACCACGAAGGGAGCCGCGTCGTTGTAGTTGGCGGCGGCTACACCTCCATGGACTGCTCACGCACCAGCATTCGACTCGGTGCAAAAGAGGTGACGCTTGTGTACCGCCGTGACATGAAGGACATGCCGGCTGCAGACGAAGTGCACGAAATGATTGAGGAAGGCGCGCGCGCAATCTTCCAGGCGGGACCAACTCGCGTCATCGTGGACGAAAAGAATCGCGTCAAGGGTCTTGAGTTCATCCGCATGCAGCTCGGCGCGCCAGATGCGTCGGGACGCCGTCGACCAGAGCCTGCACCAGGCACTGAATTCATTATTGAGTGCGACCGCATCCTGAAGGCGATCGGCCAGGGTCCGGATATGACGTGGGCAACAATTGGGGCCGATGGCGTCAGCGCCACGAAGAACGGCCGCCTGAAGGCGGACGCCGTCACCTTCCAGACCGGACGCGACGGTGTCTTCGGCTGCGGTGACGTGCGCAACGGCGCCACCACGGTGGTCGCCTCGGTTGCTGACGGCCGTCGCTGCGCCTACGCCGCGGACGCCTACCTGCAGGGGCTCGACCTTGGTGAGATTCGCAATCGACAGACGCTTGCCGAGCCGCAGCCAGAGTTCCTCAGCATCGTCCCGTTCACCGGCGAGACGAAGGAGCCACGACTCCGCCTGAAGGCGCTCCATGCCGACGAGCGGAAGCACGACTACATCCAGTACGAGATCCCGTATAGCAAGGCCGAAGTAATGGCCGAAAGTACGCGCTGCCTGCAGTGCACCTGTGAAGCGATCGGCTTCTGCGACCTGCGTCGCCTCGGCATTGAGTACGGCACCACGCTCAAAACACTAGAGAAGGATCACCAGAACGGTGCCGGCTTCCGCTCCATCACAGAGAATCGTTGGACTGGCGCGAATCACGATTACGTCCGCGACGATTCGCACGCCTTCATCTTGCGTGAACCTTCACGCTGCATCGATTGTGGTCGTTGCGCCAACGTCTGTGCCGAAGTTGTTGGCGCCGCCTGCTACGACTTCATGCGCACCGGGTTCGACACGCTCGTCACCACGCCACTTGATATGAGCCTCAATGAGTCGCCGTGCGTCTCGTGCGGGCGCTGCGCCGAAACCTGCCCAACTGGCGCGCTGATGCCGAAGCCACGACTCCTCGCCAAGTTTGAAGTTGATGAGTCGCGCTGCATCCTCTGCGGCATCTGTGTTGATGCATGCCCATACGACGCGCTCCGCAGTGGTTTCGACTTTGAGCTTGCGCATGTCGATCGCAGCGAGCCGATGATTGACCTGATCGCGCTTGCAAAGATTGAGCGCACCTCCGAGGCGACCTTCATTCGCGGTGAGAGTAATTGGGAGAACACTGTTGCGGGGCGACGACACGATCCGGCGCGCGCACTTCCGGTCCTGCCGTCCAACCTGCGCGGGAAGTAACTCATGCCGTTACCAGACACACTTCCGCTGATTGGGATCACGTGGGCTGACGCACTCTTCATGACGCTCGGTGGCGTCGCGATTGCCGCTTCACTCTTTGTAGTGCTCGGTCGCGACATCATTCGCAACGGCCTGATGCTGATCCTTGCGCTCGGCGCACTCGCGGGGATCTACGTCATGCTCGGCGCGGCGATCCTTGCTGGCGCGCAGGTGCTCGTCTATATCGGCGCGATCAGCGTGCTGATCCTCTTTGCGATCATGTTGACGCAATCAAAGGCGGCGGCAGTGAAGCTCACCTTTCAAACGCAGGCGATTCCAGCAGCACTGATCGCGTCACTCCTTGCGATCATCTTTGCCATCACGCTCGGCACCAACGACTGGAAGGCGACCGTCTTTGCCGACACACCAGCGCCACAGGGGACAACGAGTACCGCCGCCAAACTCTTCGGTCCATACCTGCTCGCCTTTGAGGTTGTTAGCGTCCTCATCCTCGCCGCTGTCATCGGCGGGATCTACCTTGCTGCGATTCCGCGTGCTGGCCAGATCGGCGCAGAGGACGACGAGGAGGTTCGATGAGCCAGATTGCTGGACACCTTGAGCCGTACCTCGTGCTCGCCGGGATTCTCTTCTCCATTGGCGCCTTCGGCTTCCTTGCACGCCGCAATGCAATCAGCATGTTGATGAGCATTGAGCTGATGCTCAACGCGGTAAACCTCTCAGCTGTTGCACTCGGCGTGTTCATCCCGGCGCTCGCCGGACAAGGGATCGCCTTTGCACTGTTGATCATCGCCGTTGCCGCTGCTGAAGCTACTGTTGGCCTCGCCATCGTCATGGCCATTTATCGCAACCGGAAGACCCCGCTGGTCGACGAGTACGACACGATGCGACAGTAGTGATGAACGTATTCAACGCACTGATCCGCGCCGCGTCAGAGAGTGGCGAGCCGACCGCGCAGCTCCCAGAATACGCGCCGCTCCTCCTGATCCTGCCACTCGCAGGCTTCCTTTTCACCGCGGCGATCGGTCGCCGACTCGGCAAGCTGGCGCACCTCGTGCCGCTCGGTGCGATCGTCGCCACCTGGGGGATCGCAATGAGCCTGGCAATCCCAGCACTTCTCGGCGACCTGGGTGAGTACGGCGCATCGAGCGAGCTCTTCACCTGGATCGCCTCAGGGAGCCTCACCTTCAACATGGGAATCCACGTGGATGCGCTCACTGGCGCGCTGCTGCTAGTCGTCACGACCGTCGGCGCGCTCGTGCACCTCTATAGCGTTGGCTACATGAGCCACGACCCTGGCTACTGGCGCTTCTTCGCCTACCTGAACCTCTTCATGTTCTCGATGCTCCTGCTGGTGCTCGCGAACAACCTGCTCGTCGTCTTCGCCGCATGGGAGCTCGTCGGCCTCTCGTCGTATCTGCTGATCGGCTTTTGGTACACGAAGCGCGAACCAGGGCTCGCCGCAAAGAAAGCCTTCATCACGAATCGCGTCGGCGACGTTGGCTTCGCACTCGGCCTGATGGGGCTCGTTGCCGTCTTCGGCACGCTCGACATCTCAACAATTCTCGCGGGGGTCGCCGCAGGCGAGCTCACCGGAACCGCTGCCACCGTCATCGCACTGCTGATCTTCTGCGGCGCCGTTGGTAAGTCGGCGCAGTTCCCGCTCCATGTCTGGCTCCCCGACGCAATGGAGGGGCCAACACCGGTCTCCGCGCTGATTCACGCCGCAACCATGGTGAACGCTGGTGTGTACCTAGTTGCACGCATGAGCCCACTCTTCGCCGCGAGCCACGAAGCGATGCTCGTTGTTGCGGCGATCGGCATCTTCACCGCCATCTTCGCCGCATCCATTGCGTTCACGCAGACCGACATCAAGCGCGTGCTTGCCTTCTCAACACTCTCGCAACTCGGCTACATGTTCGCCGCACTCGGCGTTGGCGCATGGGTTCCGGCGATCTTCCACCTCATCACGCACGGCTTCTTTAAGGGGCTCCTCTTCCTCGGATCCGGTTCTGTGATTCACGCCGTTGAAGGCGAACAAGAGATGCCGAAGATGGGCGGGCTCGCCAAGAAGATTCCGATTACCTACGCCACGATGTTGATCGGCACGGTTGCAATTGCAGGCCTTCCGCCGCTCGCCGGGTTCTGGTCGAAAGACGAAATCCTTGGTGAGGCATTTAAGTTTGGTTACGCGTGGGTCTGGCTCGTTGGGATGGTGGTTGCGGGAGCTACCGCCTTCTACATGTTCCGTTTGATGGGGCTCACCTTCTGGGGGAAGAGTCGCGTCAGTGAGAGCGTTCACGTGCACGAGTCGCCATGGACCATGACACTGCCACTCATCCTGCTCGCAATACCGTCGATTGGAATCGGCGCGCTGCTCGGCTTCCCGTTTGCTGACGGCATCTTGGTGCACGGACTTGAGCCGATCTTCCATCCGGCGAACGTGCTCCTTGGACACGAACATGAGGCGTGGACACTCTTCGGCATTGACGGCCTGCTCATGCTCGCGAGTGTCACAGTGGCGTCAATCGGCACCGTGATCGGCGTGCGACTCTTCCGTAGCGATAACGGCGACCGCATCCGCGCGATCACCGCGCAGTTCCAGCCTCTCTATGTAGGAAGCAAGAACCGCTGGTTCTTTGATGACCTCAACGACCTCATCTTCGTGCGCCTCGGCACTCGCCTCGCAAACGCCGCATGGTGGTTTGACCGCCGCGTGGTTGACGGCGCGGTGAACGGCGTCGGCGCGCTCACCTCAACCGGTGGTCGCGGCTTGCGCCAGATTCAGACAGGACGCGTGCAGAACTACGCGTTCGGCATCGCGCTCGGACTCGCCGCCATGGCGGTCGCCTACCTGGTGATCGGGTCATGAGCGACCTGACGCAGCTCATCGGAGGGCTTCCGATCCTCTCCATGATTACGCTGCTCCCGTTTGCCGGCGCACTGCTCATCGCGCTGCTGCCATCATCACGACCGTCACTCATTCGCATGGCGGCGCTTGCGGTCTCGCTCACCACCTTCGTCTTGAGCCTGCTGATGCTTCCAGGGATCCGTGAGTTTTCTAGCGAGTTCGCGTTCAGCGAACAACTCTCATGGATTCCAAGCTTCGGCATCACCTATCACCTTGGCGTTGACGGCCTCTCCGGTGCCCTCGTGGTGCTCACCACGCTGCTCAGCTGGATCTGCATCTTGGCGAGCTTCGGCCCGATCCAGAACCGCGTGAAGGAGTACTTCATTAGCTTCCTCATCTTGGAGACAGGAATGCTCGGCGTCTTCCTCTCGCTCGATCTCTTCCTCTTCTACATCTTCTGGGAGATCGTGTTGGTCCCGATGTATCTGATCATCGGCATCTGGGGAGGCGCCGATCGCATCTACGCCACGATCAAGTTCGTCCTCTATACGCTGGTCGGCTCGCTGCTGATGCTCGTGGCAATCCTCGCCACCGCCTTTAGCCACCAAGCGGCAACCGGCTCCTGGACTGGCGCATTCGACCTGATCGCGCTGCGCGGCACCATTACCGACCCAACACTGCAAGCGCTCGCCTTCGGCGCCTTCGCGCTCGCCTTTGCGATCAAGGTGCCGATGTTCCCGTTCCACACCTGGCTCCCTGATGCGCACGTGCAGGCGCCAACTGCAGGCTCCGTCATCCTTGCCGGCGTGCTGCTGAAGCTCGGCGGCTACGGATTCATTCGATTCGCAATTCCGCTCTTCCCGCAGGCGGCGCAGGACTTTGCGCCGCTCATCATCGCCCTCTCCGTGATTGCGATTATCTACGGCGCCATTGTGGCGATCGTGCAGACCGACCTCAAGAAGTTGATCGCGTACAGCTCGGTGAGCCACATGGGCTTCGTGACGCTCGGCATCTTCTCGTTCAACCAGCAAGGGGTGGACGGTGCGATCCTGCAGATGCTGAACCACGGCCTGATCACAAGCGGCCTCTTCCTCCTTGTCGGTATTGGCTATGAGCGAACACACGATCGCGAGATCGCGAAGATGGGCGGCTGGGCGACGCGCACCCCCGTCTATGCGGCGCTCTTCGGTTTTTTCCTCTTCGCCTCGGTCGGACTCCCTGGCCTCTCCGGCTTTGCTGGTGAGTTCCTCGTTCTGCTTGGCGCCTTCCTCGTCAATCCGATGGTTGCAGGAGCTGCAACGCTCGTGATGATCCTCGCCGCCGTCTACCTACTCTGGATGTATCAGCGCATCTTCACTGGGCCACTCTCGCCGTTCTTGAAGGGGCTCGGCTCGCACTTGACTGATGTAACGCCGATTGAGATCGCCACACTCGCCCCACTCGCCGCGATGATTGTGGCGTTCGGCATCCTTCCATCACTCCTCACTAACGCCTTCGCAACGAGCGTCGCGCAGTTCCTCATGTACGCGTCCGGAGGGCTGATTCAATGAGCGGCGACCTTCTCACCATTGCGCCACTCATCACCGTTGGGCTCACCGCGGTTGCGGTGCTCCTGAGTGATGGACTGACGCCAAACCGCCGTTATGCGCCGATTGCTGTTGCGCTCGCCGGGCTCGGCGTGACGTCGTGGATCCTGCTGCAGCAGAGCGGCGGCACGGTGACCGCACTAAGTGGCGCGTATATCGGCGGACCGTTTGTTGCTTATCTTGGCCTTCTCGGGTCAGCGGTCGTGGCGATCACCCTGCTGATCTCACCAGACCACCTCGCTGCGCGGCGTTATCCGAGCGCCGAGTTCGCCGCAACGCTGCTCTTCGCCCTCTGCGGTGCAATCTTGGTCGGCGCGTCGGGCGATCTCGTCACGCTCTTCATCGGACTCGAGCTGATGGTGATTCCTGGCTACATCCTTGCTGGGTATGCGAAGCGCGACCCACTTAGCACTGAGGGTGCGGTGAAGTACTTCCTGCTTGGAAGCTTCTCGAGCGCCATCTTGCTCTTCGGTATTGTCCTCCTATGGGGGAGCGCTGGTACCGCGTCGCTCACCGAGATTGCAACTGCACTTACCGCCGCTGGCGCGGGACTTCAACCTGCCGTTGCGATGGCACTCGCGCTGATCACCACTGGCGTCGCCTTCAAGATTGCGGCGGTGCCGTTTCACTACTGGACGCCAGACGCGTATCAGGGTTCACCAACGCCAATCACCGGCTACCTCTCCGTTGGCCCAAAGATCGGCGCATTTGTCTTAATGATCAAGATCTTCTTGGTTGCGCTTCTCCCACTCGCTGCATCATGGATTCCCGTCGTGGCGATCCTTGCAACCGCCACGATGACACTCGGTAATCTTGTTGCGCTGACGCAATCCAACGTGAAGCGCATGCTCGCCTACTCGTCAATCGCACACACTGGGTATCTGATGGTCGGTATCGTTGCCGCAGGTGAAGGGGAAGCATCTGGAATTGCGGGTGTGCTCTTCTACTCCGCCGCATACGCACTGATGAATCTCGGCGCATTCGCCTTCCTCACCGCAGTGCAGGGGCGACCCGGCTCAACAGTGCAGCTCTCCGACCTCGCCGGCCTCGGCCGAAAGCATCCGATGCTTGCACTTCTCGCCGCACTCTTCTTACTGAGCCTTACGGGCATTCCACCAACGGCCGGCTTCTTCGCTAAGGCGTACGTGATCCTGAGCGCCGTCCAGGCGGGCGGTATCGCCAGCGTGCTCGCCATTGTTGCGGTGCTCAATGCGGCGATCGCTGCCTTCTACTACCTCCGCGTCGTGATCTACCTCTTCATGCGCGATCCGGCTGAGGTGGAGGTCCAGGTTGCAACCGCCCCACTCCTGCGCGCCGGGCTTATCGTTGCCGCCGCCGGCACCCTCCTTCTCGGCCTCCTCCCGGGTGGGCTGATCGAGGCGGTAGTGAAGGCGATCGCCAGCTAGTTGTAACAAACCACGCTCAGCGCCCACTGAGAGAGGTGTCTGAGCGGCGCTCGGGCCCTCCCATCAACGGGAATTCATATAAACTTCCGCTATATGGAAGGCACCCTTTGCGAGGTTTCTCGATGACGACGAAGAGCGCCGCGGCGCTCCCTGCCGCCGTGCACCAGCTCACTGGCGAGCGCGACGTCATTGAGGC
>Ga0209768_10000287_pt1 | contig 34516 bp, 30 predicted proteins | sample LauGreSBDMM110SD_3_FD_187564 | JGI IMG/M metagenome (GOLD analysis project Ga0209768, IMG submission 187564) | Freshwater lake microbial communities from Lake Michigan, USA - Sp13.BD.MM110.SD (SPAdes) (version 2) | ecosystem: Environmental > Aquatic > Freshwater > Lake | place: Lake Michigan... | reverse complement strand
GTTCTTTCTCCAAAACTTTTGCTGATATTTTTTAATTCAATCATGGTTGGGTGGAGTTGAGCTTACAAAACTTCAATTTGATTTCGTGTAAGGTCTTCAAAGGTATCTCTTTGTCTGATCAGTTTGGTGTCGCCTTTTATGATCATCACCTCAGCAGGCTTGTATCGCGAATTAAAATTACTGGCCATTTCAAAGCCATAGGCGCCAGCATTTTCAAAAACCAATAAATCACCTTCTCTTATTGTTGCTATTTGTCTGTCAGATGCAAATGTGTCAGTTTCGCAAATATTACCTACTATATCATAGGTTGCTAAAGGCCCATCAGGGTTTGATACGTTTTTAATTTCGTGGTAGGCCTCGTATAACATAGGTCTAATGAGGTGGTTAAAACCACTATTAACACCAGCAAAAGTGATACTCGGTGTTTGCTTGATTACGTTAACTTCTGTAATAAAATAACCTGCCTTACTCACCATATATTTACCCGGCTCAAACCAGAGTTCAAAACTGCGTGCATAAGTGCTTTGTAGCTTTTCTTGAAACTTTTGAATCTCAGATGCAAGCTCATTAATATTGGTAGAAGGGTCACCTGCTTTGTAAGGCACTTTAAATCCACCGCCTAAATCTAAAAATTGTAACTGCGGAAATTTAGGAACCAAATCAAAAAACACATCTGTTACTTTCATAAAAACAGACACGTCTTTAATTTCGCTTCCGGTATGAATATGTAATCCTGCAATATTAATTTGATAGGTGTCAATAATGTTAAGTAACGCATCTAACTGTTCTAATGGCACACCAAACTTGCTCTTATCATGACCTGTAGAAATTTTTAAATTACCACCCGCCATAATATTTGGACGCAGTCTAATACCAACTGGGTAGCCACTACCATATTTTTTCCCAAACTTTTCTAAATTGGATAAGCTATCAATATTTACATGAATACCAAGTGAAACAGCAGTTTCAATTTCACTAAAATGAATACCGTTACTCGTATATAAAATATTTTTAGGTGCGTGCCCTGCTTTAATTGCAAGGTGCGCTTCATTAATAGAACTGCAATCAACGGCGCAGCCCATATTAAGCATCAGCTTTAAAATATTGATATTGGTGAGTGCTTTACTCGCATAAAAAAACTTGACCTGTTGCCCTGCAAAAGCAGTGGTTAAAGCACTGTATTGCGCCTCAATGTTGGCAGCATCGTACAAATAAAGTGGCGTACCAAAAGTATTGGCTGCTGCAATGAGTTGTTCGTTGGAAAGTGAATGTGACATAGGTCCACGAAGATAAGACTTCGAGGCATTTATTAGGCAGGATCCTTATCTGAATTCTCGTCGTCTTCGTTAGAATCTTCGTTGGCCTCTTCAAAATTATCAGACTCGCTAAAATTGCCATCATCTTCTGTGTCAAAAGCCTCATTTTCTAGCGCAGCCAAATCATCAATTGGATCTTCGTTAGAAGGGGTTTCAGTGGCAATTGCTACGTTTTGATCTGTAAAGTCTTCAGGATTTATAATCGTGCCCTCAATTAACTGTTCGGATAGTACTTCTCTAATTTTAGGAAGATCTTCTGGGCTGTTGATACCAAAATAATCCATGAATGTTTTAGAGGTAACATATAAAAGTGGTTTACCCGGCATGTTTTCACTGCGACCACTAATTAAAATGAGTTCTTTTTCTAATAACTTTTGAATGCTATAATCGGTGTTAACACCTCTAATAGATTCTATTTCGCCTTTTGTGATTGGTTGCTTGTAAGCAATGATAGCAAGGGTTTCTAATGCTGCGTTAGAAAGGCGCTTTAAAAACTTGTCGCCGTTAAGTTGTGCAATGGTTTGGTGAAAATCTTTTTTAGTCAAAAACTGCCAGCCACCGCCGCTCTCTTTTACTTCAAATGGATAAAATTCTGAATCATACTTTTCTTTAATTCCATTTACAGCAGCATCAACTTGATCGATACTAATGCGCTCTTCTAAAAAGCCAAAAGTGTTGTTGATTAATTCAACAATATCAGGTGATGTAAGTGGTTTTTCACTTGCAAAAATGAGAACTTCTATATGTGGTATGATTTCACTAATCTCCATAAACTAATATTAAGGATTATCCTTGAAGTGCAGCTGCGCCACTTACAATTTCTGTAAGTTCTGTGGTGATGGCCGCCTGACGCGCTCTGTTGTAGCTAATTTTAAGCGACTTTAAGAGTTCGTTGGCGTTTTCGCTCGCTTTGTCCATTGCGGTCATGCGCGCGCCATGCTCACTTGCGTTACAATCAAGCACTGCTTTAAATAATTGTGTGTTTAATATTTTTGGCATGAGCTCTGCTATCAATTCCTCTTTAGCTGGCTCAAAAATAAAGTCCGATTTTTTTGCAGCACCTGTGCTTTTTACTTTTGGAATCGGTAAAAAAGCTTCTGCTTTATATTCTTGAGAAGCTGCGTTTTTAAATTCAGAATAAATAACTTCTACCGCATCAAAAGTTTTGTCTTCAAATGCTTTCATTGCAGCCGCAGCAGCAGCTTGCACGTTTTCGAAACTGAGTTGTAAAAAGATATCTTTAAAAGTAGCATCGGTGGTGTAGCCTGCTTTGGTTAAACTCTCGTATCCTTTTTTTCCAATGTTCCAAATGGTAACATTGCCTTTATTGAATTGGCTGCTATATTTTTCGGCGATGGTGCTCTTCGCAAGTTTAATAAGATTGGCATTGTAACCACCACATAAACCTCTATCAGAAGTGATAACGATTAATAAAACGTTTTCTACCGTTCTGGTTTCTGCTAATTTGATAGATAAATCACCCTCTGTAGTGCTTACAATATTGCTCAGCATTTCTTGTAGCTTTTGCGCGTAAGGGCGCATTTGGGTAATGGCGTCTTGGGCACGGCGTAATTTAGCCGCACTCACCATTTTCATTGCCTTGGTAATTTGCTGCGTACTTTGTACACTTTTGATCCTATTTCTAACCTCTTTTAATTGACCTGCCATGGTATTAAATATTACTCGTTTTCGGGGGCAAAAGTAGCAGAAAGACGCTGAAATTCCATAAAGAAGTTTTCAAGAAAGAATGAACCGTCAATTTGGAACTAAAAACGGTAAGCGAGGCCCATGCCAGAAGGTGTAGGGCCAAGGGTCCAAACACCAAATTTTTGACCAAGCCTTTTGCCGTTTTTGCGGTGGGCTCCAAATTGTAAAAGGTCATAAACCAACAAAAAAGCACCTTGCAGCATAATACTCCCGCCATAGCCTTGTATTTTGGCGTTCTGGTTTTTGATCCCGCTATTACGCATTAGTAGGCCAATACCAAAGTATCCAACGTCTAATGCGCTGTTAATGAGTAGTATTTTTTGAATTTTTTGCTGTGCCTGTATTTCCGATGCCAGGGTATTGGTTTTTAATAGCTGTTTTTTGATGCCTAAAAAGCCTACAGCTGCAATCCCCACATTAACGGCGTTAAAATACGAGCTCATTTGATGAAAATAGTGCTCTGGGCCCACGGTGTTGGTAGCTGAAATACTCCCCTGTACCACATTTACAAGGCCCCAGGCACCAAGGGCGGTCATATAATTACGTGTTATATTGATTCGTTCCATGGCAACGGCCTCCGGCAGGGGAAGTCGGAGGCTATCATTTACAGCGGTTTGGGCCGAATCGGATGGGTTGTTTTGGCTAAATACGGGCCCGCTAACCAAAAAAATGGCTAAAAACACCCAAATCCCAATTGCCCCACATTTACTAGCTATAATCTTGTTCATAATCAGTTCTTTGTAACCCGTTTACAACCGCTCTAAAATCTTTACCTTTGGCGGCCTTACTATCGAGTGCCAAATTGACGCAAATATAATTGCCGCACTCTTTTTGTGTAGGTTATTTTTTATAAAACAGTTTATTTAACAATATGTTGAAATTTATAACCAAATTATTTGGAAGTAGTAAGAGCGAGAAAGATGTTCAGAAGATACTTCCAATTGTAGAAAAGGCCAATTCTTTTTTTGCGTCTTATGCTAGTTTAACCAACGACGAACTCCGTAGCAAAACAACTGAGTTTAAGCAAAGGATTCAAAATCATCTGACGGCTATTGATGCTCAAATTAAAGAGAAAAAAGAAATAGCGGATGCATTAAGTGACACCGAAATACACAAGCGTGATGCTATTTATAAAGAGGTCGATGCTTTAAATAAAGAGCGCGATCAAAAAATTGAAGAGGTACTTGCGGAAATTCAACCTGAAGCTTTTGCAGTGGTAAAAGAAACAGCGCGTAGGTTTTCTACCAATGAAGAATTGGTATCTACCGCTACTGAATTAGACAGGTCGTTTAGCGTTAAAAAAGATTATATTTCTATTAAAGGTGAACAGAGTGTTTATAAAAACACGTGGACTGCAGCTGGCGGAAAAGTTACCTGGAATATGGTGCACTATGACGTGCAGTTAATTGGTGGTAGTGTACTACACGAAGGTAAAATTGCTGAAATGTCTACGGGTGAAGGAAAGACCCTCGTATCAACGCTTCCAGCTTATTTAAATGCACTAGCAGGTGAAGGTGTGCACATTGTAACGGTGAATGATTACCTGGCAAAACGTGACAGCGAATGGAACGGCACTTTGTTTGAGTGGCTCGGACTTCGCGTAGATTGTATTGATAAGCACGACCCTAATAGTGAATCGCGCAGAAATGCTTATTTAGCAGATATTACTTACGGTACCAATAATGAATTTGGTTTTGATTACCTCCGTGATAACATGGTACATACACCACAGGAAATGGTGCAACGTAAGCATCATTTTGCGATGGTAGATGAAGTGGATTCGGTATTAATTGATGATGCGCGTACGCCTCTTATTATTTCTGGTCCAGTAGGACATAATACCAACGAGCAACAATTTTTTGAATTAAAGCCGCGCATCGAAAAATTAGTAGATGCACAAAAGCGTGCGACCAATCAATTTTTAATTGAAGCCAAAAAGAAAATTGCAGAAGGCAACGATGACCCTAAAGATGGCGGTCTTGCTTTATTTAGAGCACATAGAGGACTTCCTAAAAACAATGCCCTTATTAAATATTTAAGTGAGCCAGGTATTCGTGTGAAACTCCAAAAAGCAGAAAACTATTACCTCGCAGATCAGTCTCGTGAAATGCCGATTGCCGACGAAGAACTATATTTCTATATTGATGAAAAAAGCAACTCAGTAGAGCTTACCGATAAAGGGATTCAGCTCATTACAAAAGCTGGTGAAGACCAACAGTTTTTTGTGTTACCTGATATTAGTTTGTCGCTTGCATCAATAGACAAATCTGAGTCTTTGGTTGCCGAAGAAAAATTGCAACAAAAAGAATCGATCATCAATGATTATTCTGTAAAGGCCGATCGTATTCATACCGTTCAACAACTACTAAAAGCTTACACGCTATTTGATATAGACATTGAATATGTGGTGATGGATGGTTCTGTAAAAATTGTAGATGAGCAAACAGGTCGTATACTAGACGGTCGTAGGTATTCTGATGGTTTACACCAAGCTATTGAAGCCAAAGAAAATGTAAAAATTGAAGCGGCTACACAAACCTATGCAACTGTTACTTTACAAAACTATTTTAGAATGTACCACAAACTTTGTGGTATGACAGGTACAGCCGAAACAGAAGCGGCAGAACTTTGGGACATCTATAAATTAGATGTTGTTTCTGTTCCTACCAATGTAACGGCTATCAGAATTGATGAGCAGGATTTGGTATTTAAAACCAAGCGTGAAAAATTTGGTGCCGTTATTGATGAAATTGTAAAATTAAGAGAAGCAGGCAGACCCGTTCTAGTAGGTACCACAAGTGTTGAAGTGAGTGAATTACTAGGCCGTATGCTACGCCAAAAACAAATTCCTCATAATGTATTAAATGCCAAGCAGCACGCACGTGAAGCACAAATTGTTACCGAAGCAGGTTTGGCAGGTGCTGTTACCATTGCTACTAACATGGCAGGTAGAGGTACCGATATTAAATTAGGCGAAGGCGTAAAAGAAGCAGGAGGACTTGCTATTTTAGGTACCGAGCGTCACGAATCTCGTCGTGTAGACCGTCAGTTAAGAGGACGTGCTGGACGTCAAGGAGATCCTGGATCTTCTCAGTTTTTTGTATCCTTAGAAGATGATTTGATGCGCATGTTTGGTAGTGAGCGTATTGCTAAAGTGATGGACTTTGCTGGCTACAAAGAAGGTGAAGTGATTCAGCACAGCATGATTACAAAATCTATTGAACGTGCACAGAAAAAAGTAGAAGAAAACAACTTTGGTATTCGTAAGCGTTTATTAGAGTACGATGATGTGATGAACAAGCAGCGTACCGTAATTTATGCAAAACGTCATCATGCATTATTTGGTGAAAGATTAGCACTTGATTTAGATAATGCTTTTTATGGCGTTGCCGAAGGACTTGTGTATGGCTTTAGAGAGTTAGGCGATTATGAAGGCTTTAAATTAGCCGTTATTGTAAACTTTGGGTTAGATACTGCCATCACTGACACGCAATTAAATAAAGAAAATGCACCTGCTGTTGCCGAGTTATTATACCAAGAAGCCATTGTGCATTATAACCGCAGACGTACCGATATGATGGCTCAAGCGATGCCGGTGTTTAAGCGTATTCGTTTACAACAAGGTAACCACATCGAAAATGTGATTGTGCCATTTACGGATGGTAAAAAAGCGATGGAAGTGCTGGGTAATATGGATAAAACCCTTGCTACAAATGGAGCTGCGCTTATCAATGCACTTGAAAGAACCATTGCACTTGCACACATAGACAATGCTTGGAAAGAGCATTTGCGTGCGATGGATGATTTAAAGCAAAGTGTACAGACAGCTACTTACGAGCAAAAAGATCCACTCGTTATTTATAAAATGGAAGCCTTTGAGTTGTTCAAAAAAATGGACACCGAAGTCAATAAAGATATCATTGAATTTTTGTGTCATGCAACCATTCCTTTAACCGAAACAGATCAGGTACAAGAAGGACGTCAGCAAAAAACAGACATGAGTAAGATGAGCGTGACCAAGCGAGATGCTAGTGCTGCGCCTACCGAAAATGATTATTACGATCCTACACCAGAAAAGCAACAGCCAATTACGGTGGGTCCAAAAATTGGCAGAAACGATCCTTGTCCTTGCGGTAGTGGTAAAAAATACAAGGCATGTCATGGAAGAGACGCCGATTAATTTAATTTTTGATTGATGACATTAAACGCCTACATCGACCATACTATTTTAAAGCCTACAACACTTGTTGCAGACATTGAAAAATTATGTGCGGAGGCCGTAGAGTATGGTTTTGCTGCAGTATGTGTACCACCTAATTTTGTAAAAACTGCAAAGGCTTTAGTAGCAGGATCTGCTGTTAAAGTAGCCACTGTTATTGGTTTTCCATTTGGATATAGCGCCGTAGAATCTAAAATTGCTGAAATTATTTTAGCAGTAGTTGACGGTGCTGATGAGTTAGATGTTGTGGCAAATATTAGCGCTATAAAAAATGCCGATTGGGCATATCTTGCCAATGAGTTAGGCCATATTTTACCAATTGTTAGAAGCAAAGAAAAAGTAATCAAAGTAATTATTGAATCGGGTGTACTAACAAACGAGGAAATCATTAAGTGTTGTGAACTCTATGGAGTAGCAGGGATTGATTATTTAAAAACATCGACTGGCTACGCCGAAAAAGGAGCAACCATTGAGGCGGTTCAACTCTTTAAAAAGCATTTGCCTTCCAATGTTCAAATTAAAGCGTCCGGTGGTATTAGAGATTACGCATTTGCTAGCGCGCTTTTTGCTGCCGGAGCCACAAGACTGGGCTGTAGCGCAAGTATAGCGATTGTTACAGGTGCCCCAGCTACCGGAAACTATTAATGTTGTAACTTAGATAACACTACAATTTGTTTGTAATGAAAAAAAACATGGTTAGTTCTATCGCCTTTTTAGTTTCCGCATTATTTTTTGCGGAAGGTGTTAGTGCATCAGATACCATTGTTGTTGTTAAAGATCCTCGATTAGATATTTTATCACAAAAGCAAGCTTTAATCAATAAGCGTACTTCGGTGCTCACTAGTAATGGAAAAATAAAAGGGTTTAGAATTCAGATTACTAGTACAAGTAGTCGTGATCAAGCGTTTAATGCAAAAGCTGCTGTGCAATCAAAGTTTCCAGATCAAAAAGTGTATACCACCTATCAGGCACCTTTATTTAAAGTGCGTGTTGGTGACTTTTTAAAAAGAGAAGACGCCGAAAAGTATAGAAAATTAATGCTCACTATTTTTCCAACTGGCATGTATGTTGTTGAAGACGTAGTAGATGCAGTATTAGAAGATACCTATCAATAAAATGACAAATTATTTATGAGTCAATTACGAGAAAAAATTAAAGCATTGGCAAAAGAATTTGCGCCTGCACAAATTGCAGTTCGACATCATTTGCATGCAAACCCAGAATTGAGCTATCAAGAATTTGAAACGGCTAAGTATGTAAAAGCGCAATTAGCAGCTATGGGCATTGCTTCTGACGAAAAAGCAACAACCGGACTTGTAGCAGTCATTGAAGGTAAAAATCCTTCGTCCAGAATCATTGCGCTTCGTGCCGATATGGATGCACTTCCTATTCAAGAACAAAACGATGTGCCCTACAAGTCAATGGTACCAGGCGTTATGCACGCTTGCGGTCATGATGTGCACACGACTATATTGCTTGGTGCTGCAAAAATTTTATTGGCTACAAAAGATAGTTGGGAAGGTACTGTAAAATTATTTTTTCAACCCGGCGAAGAAAAAAATCCGGGGGGTGCTAGTTATATGATTAGAGATGGGGCACTTCAAAATCCAGCACCTGAGGCAATTGTTGCACTGCATGTTCATCCAGGACTTGATACTGGTAAATTAAGTTTTAGAAAAGGTAGAGTAATGGCAAGTGCCGATGAAATTTATATCACCATTAAAGGTTCAGGTGGTCATGCGGCTTCTCCACATTTGGCACCTGATACTATTTTAATTGCATCGCAAGTAATTATAAGTTTACAACAAATTATTTCGCGTAACCGAAATCCAGTTTCTCCATCTGTATTATCCATATGCTCTGTGCAAGGCGGTAATACCACCAATGTGATTCCTTCCGAAGTAAAACTCATGGGAACCTTTAGAGCCATGGATGAAACTTGGAGATATAAAGCACACGAGTTAATTACCAAAACTGCAAAAGGAGTTGCCGAGTCGATGGGAGCAGAAATTGACATTCTCATTGATGTGGGTTATCCAACAGTAGACAATGATCCTGCTTTTACAGAAACAGCTTGGAAATTAGCCGATGATTATATGGGGGCAGAAAATGTACTAGAAACAGAAATGCGAATGGGAGCCGAAGATTTTGGTTATTATAGCCAGGAAATTCCGGGTTGCTTTTTTAGGCTAGGGGTACGCAACGAGGGAGCTGGGATTGTTCATAATGTGCATACGCCTCATTTTGACATTGATGAAAATGCCATTGAAGTAGGAATGGGTATGATGGCATGGCTAGGCGCAACCGCTCATACATAAGGAATTACGTATTTTAGGCAAACAAGTGTTAGCCTTTAAGAATTAATGGTAAATTTGTAATTCGAACAAAACAATACAGATGGCAAAAAACAATGACCTCCGCAGAGAACAAGCCCTCGAATACCATGCAAGTGGTAGACCTGGTAAAATAGAGGTGGTGCCTACTAAAGAGGCCAAAACCCAACGAGATTTGTCGCTTGCATATAGCCCAGGGGTAGCAGAGCCTTGTAAAGAAATTCACGAAAATATTGAAGAAGTATATAAGTATACGGCCAAAGGAAATTTAGTAGCCGTAATTACAAACGGAACCGCTGTATTAGGGCTAGGTGATATTGGTCCAGAAGCGAGTAAGCCGGTGATGGAAGGGAAGGGCGTACTCTTCAAAATATTTGCTGACATTGACGTTTTTGATATTGAGATCAATGAAAAGGATCCTGAAAAGTTCGTTCAAATTGTAAAAGCATTGGAGCCCACATTTGGTGGCATCAATTTAGAAGATATTAAAGCGCCCGAATGTTTTTACATCGAGCAGCAGCTAAAAGAGCAAATGAAAATTCCGGTGATGCATGATGATCAGCATGGAACGGCTATCATTAGTGGAGCTGCACTTTTAAATGCATTGGAACTTCAAAAAAAGAAAATTGATCGTGTACGATTTGTAGTGAATGGGGCTGGTGCAGCTGCCATGGCATGTGTACAGTTGTATGTTGCACTTGGTGCGCGTTACGAAAACTTTATCATGTTTGATAAAGATGGCGTTTTGCATGAAGGCCGTACCGATTTAGATGCGACGCGTAAAAAGTTTGCAGTAAAAAAATCGGATTCCACACTTACAAAAGCAATGCGCGATGCCGATATTTTTTTAGGGCTTAGTATTGGTGGTGTTGTTACCCCCGACATGGTAAAATCAATGGCAAAAAACCCAATTGTATTTGCCATGGCCAATCCAGATCCGGAAATTTCTTACGAAGATGCAACAGCGGTTCGTAAAGATATTATTATGGCTACAGGCCGTACCGATTATCCAAACCAGGTTAATAATGTATTAGGGTTCCCTTATATTTTTAGAGGTGCACTTGATGTGCGTGCTACAAAAATTAATGAAGCCATGAAGCTGGCTGCTGTAAAAGCGCTAGCAGAGCTTGCTAAAACGGCAGTTCCTGATATTGTAAACTTGGCGTACAATCAATCTAGTATGAGTTTTGGTCCAGAATATATTATTCCAAAACCACTAGACCCTCGTTTACTTTCAACAGTAGCGCCTGCGGTTGCAAAAGCAGCGGTAGAATCTGGCGTAGCGCAAAAGCCCATTCAAAATTGGGATGCTTACACGCTTCAATTAAATAAGCGTTTAGGACTCGACAATCAATTGATACGTGTAATTGGTAACAAAGCAAGACGTGATCCAAAAAGATTGGTTTTTGCCGAAGCGGACAATCAAAAAGTATTAAAGGCAGCTAGCATTATTTATGATGATGGTATTGCATATCCTATTTTATTAGGTGATCCAGTAAAAATTAATGCCATTGCAGAAGAGTATAATATTGATTTAACAGATATTCCTATCATTGATTCACGTAGCGATGAACAAGAAGCGAAGCGTGAATTTTATGGCGAATTATTCTTTAAAAAGCGTCAGCGTAAAGGGTTTAATCATTACGAGAGCATCAAGATTATGAAAGACCGCAACCATTTTGGTTGTATGATGGTGGAAACCGGTGATGCCGATGCAATGCTATCAGGGCTTACTAAAAATTATGCCGAAGCCATTAGGCCAGCACTTCAAATTATAGGTACCGAAGAAGGTGTTAAAAAAATTGCTGGCATGTATTTATTATTAACCAAACGTGGCCCTATATTTTTAGCGGACACAACGGTTAATTTTAATCCAAATGCCGAAGAGTTAGCCGACATTGCTATGATGGTTGCTAAAGAAGTAAGAAACTTTAACATCACGCCACGCATAGCTATGTTAAGTTATAGCAACTTTGGTAGTTCAGATTCTGAAGAGGCAAAAATTGTTGCAGAAGCTACACGCATTTTAAAGCAGCGTAATCCTTCCTTAATTGTTGATGGTGAAATGCAGGCAAGTATGGCTTTCAACAAAGAAATACTAAAAGACAATTACGGTTTCAGTGATTTAGTGGATGAAGATGTGAACGTACTTATTTTCCCTAATTTAACTTCTGGTAACGTTGCCTACAACCTATTAAAAGAAATTGGTGGGGCAGATGCGATTGGTCCAATATTATTAGGACTTAAAAAGCCTGTACATGTATTACAATTAGGAAGTTCTGTAAGAAGTATTATAAATATGGCGCTTGTAGCTGTGGTAGATGCGCAATTAAAATCGCGTATTGACACAGATGATGCGGTGCAAAGAAGTAGCTGGTGGAAACGCCTCAAAAAGAAAAAGAAATAGTTTAATTTATTTAGCACTAGATGAATCTTATTACGCATTTCGGGAATTATTTGCTCATGTTAAAGGGTATGTTTACCAAGCCCGAAAACCTGCGCATGTATTGGAAGGAGTTTGTGCATCAAGCTGTTGAAATTGGCTTAGGATCTTTACCTATTGTCTTAATTATTTCTTTTTTTCTAGGCGCTGTTACAACCGTTCAAACAACGTATCAGTTGGTAAGTCCGCTCGTGCCGCTTTCTACCATTGCTCAAATTGTTAGAGATAGCTTATTACTTGAATTGTCGCCAACCGTTGTATGTGTAGTCCTTGCTGGTGTTGCTGGTAGCAAAATCGCCAGCGAACTAGGTAACATGCGTGTAAGTGAACAAATTGATGCACTCGAAATAATGGGTATCAATACCAAGAGCTATTTAATACTGCCTAAAATACTGGCTTCCATGCTTGTAATTCCTTGCCTCATTACATTATCTGTAGCACTTGGTATTTGGGGTGGCCGTTTGGCTGGGCATTATACGGGGCTTATATCTACAGATGTTTATGATTCCGGCCTTCGTCAAAATTTAAATACATTTTATATCAATTTTGCACTTTATAAGGCATACACATTTGCATTTATTATCAGTACCATTTCTGCGTATTATGGATACTATGTAAAAGGCGGCGCACTAGAAATTGGAAGAGCAAGTACCAGTGCGGTTGTTGTTAGTTGCATTTTAATTTTGATTTCCGACTATCTATTGGCATTACTTCTTTTAGGTTAAATTAATATTTATGACACCTAATTTTGCAGCGTTTCGCGCATTAATTATGCATCCAGTTAAATTCTGGTTGTACATGCTAGTAAAGCTTCCTATGGGTTTTTTGGCGGGGTTAAAGCTTACTGAGCTTGAACCAACCAAGGCATTGGTGCAGGTAAAGCATAAATGGCTTACACAAAATCCATTTGGGTCCATGTATTTTGCTGTCTTATCAATGGCCGCAGAGTTTAGTACTGGTATTTTATGTTTAGCCAATATTTACAAATCGGATCCAGCCATAAGTATGCTAGTTGTAAAAATGGAATCTCATTTTTATAAAAAAGCGGTGGGTGTTATTACATTTACTTGTTCTGATGGGGATGCTATTATTGATATTGTTAAAACAGCTAAGGAAACAGGAGAGGGCGTTACCATTGTTAGTAAATCAACTGGTGTAAATCAGAATGGCGAAGTTGTTGCCGAATTTTTCATTACTTGGAGCATTAAAGCAAAGGCTTCAAAAAGTTTCACAGCTAAATAATTTTCATGAAAATTTCCTTCCACGGAGCAGCGCAAACAGTTACAGGCTCAAAGCATTTAATTACACTTCAAAATGGCTTTAAAATTTTACTTGACTGTGGAATGTTTCAGGGGATGGGAAGGGATACGCAAGTAATGAATAGCACCCTAGGGTTTGAAGCAGCGGGGGTAGATATTTTAGTGTTGTCACACGCGCACATTGACCATTCGGGGCTTATACCAAAACTATATAAAGACGGATTTAGCGGAAAGATTTTTGCAACGCCCGCTACCAAAGATTTAGCAGCAGTGTTACTAGAAGACTCTGCAGTTATTCAAAGAGACGATACAAAATTTATTAATAAAAGGAGGGCTAGACAGGGATTGCCACCATTTGAACCCCTCTACGATTTGGAAGATGCAGCAGAAGCGCTTACACTTTTTGAAGTAGCTGCTTACGACACATGGACAAACATTGCGCCAGGTGTAGAACTTTTATTTACAGATGCTGGGCATATTATTGGAAGTGCCTCTGTGCATTTAAAAATTACTGAAAACGGCGTAACCAAGCAGCTTACATTTAGCGGCGATATTGGACGTTACAATGATGCTATTTTGAGAGCGCCGGCCGTTTTTCCGCAGGCCAATTATATCATCATAGAAAGTACGTACGGCAATAAATTACACGACGAAGTGCATGGCACCCCAGACAGTCTTTTATCTTGGATCGAAAAGACCTGCATCCATAAAAAAGGTAAATTAATTATTCCGGCATTTAGTGTGGGCCGGACACAAGAGTTGTTGTATGCTCTTAATCAATTAAGTATCGAAAAAAGGCTGCCTCGAATTCCAATTTTTGTAGACAGTCCATTAAGTAAAGAGGCCACCGAACTGTTAAAAAGATATCCGCAATATTTTAATAAAACCATCCGAAAAATAATGGAGCGTGATAATGATCCATTTGATTTTGATGGCCTCACTTTTATAAGTTCAGTGGAGGAAAGTAAAAGACTCAATACACTTGACGGGCCATGTGTTATAATTTCGGCAAGTGGTATGGCCGATGCAGGTAGGGTAAAGCACCATATCATGAATAATATTGGCAGCAGGGATAATACTATTTTAATTGTTGGTTATTGCGAGCCAAGATCACTGGGTGGCAGGCTTTCAAGTGGGGTTGCAGAAGTAAAAATTTATGGCGAATATTATAAAGTAGGGGCCGAAATTGGACAAATGCGCAGTATGTCTGCACATGGCGATTATGAAGACCTCTGTCAGTATTTGAGTTGTCAAAATCCAGATCTCGTTTCTCAACTATTTATAGTTCATGGCGACTACGAAGTACAGCAAGATTTTGCTAAAAGGTTAGAGCGTAAAGGGTTTAAGGAAGTAATTATTCCAGAGATGCACCAAACGGTTCAATTAAGTAATACTTAATAAACATATAGTTTGTTTAACATATTTGATTAAAAATATGGGTTTACCGGTTATTTATTGACCATGACCGATATTTTTTACTATTTTACCGGTAGGCATGGGTCTAATGGTAAAAAATATAATCTCAGGTAATAACAGAACATTACTAATTAATGTTATTTGGTTTTTATTTCCAATGCTGGCATGCATTGCCGAAATAAGTAGAGGACTAGGTGATATTAATAATTTTCTGATATATAAGCAGGTCTTCTGGCATACCATTGAGCAAAAGCATTTGTATTTATCTTATCCGTTAGAATATAGTGACGTTAATCATTACGGTCCACTATTTAGTATTCTTATTGCGCCTTTTGCTTTACTGCCCGTTTATATTGGTTGTTTTTTATGGTGTCTTTTAAATGTAGGCTTTTTGTTTTACGCAATTAAGCAATTGCCTTTATCCGAAAAGAGTATTCAATTTATTTTATTGATTGGTGTATTTGAACTTATAACATCCGTGCATTCGGTTCAGTTCAATCCCATGCTTTGTGGCATGATCCTATTAAGTTTTACTGCCATCGAAAAAGAAAAAATTTGGCTTGGGACTTTCTTTATTGTTGTAGGAACACTGATAAAAATATATAGTGTTGTTGGATTGTTATTTTTTTTATTTACGCCTCACAAGAAAAAATTTATTTATACCGGGATTGTTTGGGCGGTAGTCCTTGTTTGTTTGCCCATGTTAATCTCTTCTCCTCAATTTATTATTGATTCCTACATCGATTGGTACGAAGTATTAATTGAAAAAAATGGGCAAAATATTGAGTCTAGTATGTTTGCTGGCATGCAAGACATATCTGTAATGGGTATGATTCGTAGAATTTTTGGTGTGTACGATATGCCTAATATTTATGTAACAATGCCAGCGGGGATACTCATGTTATTACCGCTTCTGCGATTTAGCTTATGGGGTAATCCATTGTATAGGCTTATTTACTTGGCATTATTGCTTATTGGTCTTGTAATATTTAGTTCTTCGTCAGAGTCGCCAACATTTGTAATTGCTGTTATAGGCTATTTAATATGGCATGTACAGCAGCCTTATAAAGATACGTTTCCGTATAAGGTTTTATTGGTGCTAATGTTGCTGCTCACCATTTTTTCGCCCACCGATTTATTTCCAAAATTTATTAGAGAACAGTATATACTCCGTTATTCTTTAAAGGCGCTTCCATGTTTTGTAGCTTGGCTTGCTGTTGTTTACACACTTTTATTTAGTCAGTTCAAAAACAAATTGGCATGAATAAATTAGTTGAAATAGTAATTCCTGCACATAACGAAGAGTATAATATTCCTGTGATTTATAGTGCCATAAGTGCAGCTTTAGCTGATACAAACTTTAGCTTCAAGGTTTTGTTTGTTGACGATGGTAGCACCGATGGAACGCTAGATGCCATACAAGATTTATCCAATCATCATGACAACGTATTTTATATTTCTTTGTCACGAAATTTTGGACATCAAAATGCTTTAAAAGCTGGGCTAGACGCTTCTTCTGCAGGTATTGTAATTATGATGGATGCTGATATGCAACATCCGCCATCGTTAATTCCTTCATTGTTAAAAGCGCATGAAGAGGGATTTGATGTTGTGTATACTGTAAGAAAAGACAATGAGCATATCTCTTTTGTTAAAAAGCATACGGCTAATTTGTTTTATAAGTTAATGAACTATTTGTCTGAAATTGAAATTGAACCTGGTTCCGCAGATTTTAGACTGATGAATAGAAAAACCCTTGATGCATTACTTTTAATGCCTGATCAAGAAATATTTTACAGAGGGCTCGTTAAATGGATTGGGTTTAAGCAAACAAAAATAGAATACGAGCCACAAGCAAGACATACTGGCGTTACAAAATACTCTACTAAAAAAATGTTGAAGTTTGCCATTACGGGTATTGCAACCTTTAGTAATAAGCCGCTTTATTTTGCAGCATACATGGGTTTTACTTTTGCTATTTTGTCGGTTCTTTACATACCTTACATTATTTATGCATTTTATAGTGGTACAGAAGTACATGGCTGGGCTTCTATTGTTGCCACCCTTGCCTTTTTTGGTGGCATTATACTGATGATGCTTGGTATTGTTGGTATATATTTGGGTAAGCTTTTTGAGCAAAGTAAAAATCGTCCTCAATATTTAGTGAAAGCAGCCAAATTATGACGCCTCAAATTTTAATTAGTTTTGATGTAGAAGAATTTGATATGCCACTCGAGTATGGCTTTAATTTGCCACCAGACAAGCAGTTGGAAATAGGATTCCTTGGTCTTGAGGCAATCACTCCGCTTTTAAATCAATCAGATTTTCGGACCACACTTTATACAACAGCTAATTTTGCAGATCATTTTTCTTCGTCCATCAAGTATTTGTCGGATAAGCACGAAATAGCTTCACATACCTATTATCATAGTTTTTTTGAAATTGAACATTTGCAAAGTTCAAGATTAAGGCTTGAGCAAATTACGGGTAAGCCAGTAACGGGCCTTCGAATGCCGCGTATGAAACAAGTGCCGATGGAGGCAATTAATAATGCAGGGTATGGTTATGATGCGTCTATGAATCCTACATGGCTTCCAGGCAGGTACAATCATTTAAATGAGCCAAGATCTTATCATATAATAGAAGGTGTTTTTAGAATTCCGGCATCTGTTTCTTCGGGCTTGCGACTGCCGCTTTTTTGGTTGAGTTTTAAAAATTTCCCCTACACATACTATTTGCATCTATGCAAGCAGGCATTAAAAAAAGATGGTTATTTAAGCTTGTACTTTCACCCTTGGGAGTTTGTGGATGTAACGGGGTACGGCCTGCCATCGTATACCACAAAGTATGCGGGACATCAATTATTAGACCGCTTATATATGCTATTGGAGGATTTAAAACCACATGGAAATTTTAGTACCATGCAGCAATTTGCGAGTGATCGCACGCTTTAATAGTAGCGGTTATATTTTCCCAAACCATTTGTACCTATTTTTTGCAATCCAGCGGTACATGGTATCTCTCCATTTTTTTGGCACTATTATACCAGCAACCAATAATTTGTAAGGAAACGATAAGTGTTGAGCTATTTGTAAAATAGCATCTGATTCTATAAACACTTTATCATTTACAATCAATATAATTGAATTAACGTCCTGTAAGTAAGGGTGTAGTGCTAAAATTTCCTGCCCCTCAGTACTTTGTAAAGCAATTTGTTTTATTTTTTGCTGCGGGTCTCCCTTTGTAACAAATTTGATACTACTATTGCATAATTTGCATCCACTATCAAAAAGTAGAACCATTTTTTCCATTACCAAAAGTAAGTTACAATGTTTACAGATCCTCAATTAATTATTAATAACGATGGTGAGGCTGTGTATTATCCATTGGTATTTAATACGGTTGAGGCTCAAAAATTGTTAACGGAACTACTCCAAAATATTGAGTGGCAACATGATGAGGTGATTATGTTTGGAAAACAAATTACAACCAAACGAAAAGTGGCTTGGTATGCCGGTGAGGGTATCAGTTATACCTATGCGGGTAAACGAAAAGACCCTTTGTCATGGTCGCAACTTTTATTGTCCATTAAAGAAATAGTAGAAAAGCAAACCGGTGCAACTTACAATGCTTGTTTGTTAAACTTATACCATGCTGGTGACGAGGGTATGTCTTGGCACCGCGATAATGAAAAAGAAATTGTACCGGAAAGTTCTATTGCCTCTGTGAGTTTTGGTGCCCCCCGAAAGTTTGCATTTAAACATGCTGCTACAGCGCAAAAAATAGAACTTATGTTAGACGCCGGTTCTGTGCTTGATATGCGTGGGCCTATTCAGCAACACTGGTATCATGCATTACCAGCTTCTAAAAAAGTGAAAGCGCTAAGGGTAAATTTGACCTTTAGATTGTTAATAAAATAGAAGTCTTTTGCGCCTCTTTGTTTGGGCTTAGTATTATATTTAAAATATCAATACAAGCCATTATGAAAAAATTATTCAGCTTTTTCTTGTTCGTTGCTTTTACGCTTAGTGGAGCTGCCCAAACGTCAATGACAAAAGACGCCCGCATGCAGTGGTGGCGTGATGCTAGATTTGGTATGTTTATTCACTGGGGAATTTATGCAGTTCCTGCAGGCGAATATAAAGGCGATAAAAATCATGCCGAGTGGATTATGAATACGGCTAATATTCCAATTCCAGAATATGAAAAATATGCAGCTTCATTTAATCCAACTTCGTTTAATGCAGATAGTTGGGTGGCCATGGCCAAAGATGCGGGTATGAAATACATAGTTATTACTTCTAAGCACCATGATGGATTTTGTTTATGGGATAGTAAAGTGTCTGATTATGATGTAATGGATAAAACGCCGTTTAAGCGTGATATCATGAAAGAATTAAGTGATGCTTGTAAAAAGTATGGCGTTGTGTTTTGTATGTATCATTCTATAATGGATTGGCACCATCCGCTCGAAAATAAAAATGACATTAACAGGTATAACGAGGAGTATTTGCGTCCTTGTTTAGAGGAACTTGTTACTAAATATGATCCTGGTGTGCTTTGGTTTGATGGAGAGTGGGTAGACGAGTGGACCAAGCCAAAAGGTGATTCTTTATATAATTGGCTATTAACGCTCAAGCCTAATTTAATTATCAATAACCGTGTAAGTAAGGGCCGTAACGGCATGCAGGGCATGAACAAAGATGATGCAGCCGGTGATTTTGGAACCCCAGAGCAGGAAATTTTAACCGAAAAAACCACCGAAGATTGGGAGAGTTGCATGACCATGAATGATCATTGGGGCTTTAATAAAAATGATAATAATTTTAAAACGAGTAATCAACTCATTTGGAATTTAGTAGACATTGCTTCTAAGGGAGGTAATTATCTATTAAATATTGGGCCAACAGCTGCCGGATTGTTTCCTGATTCAAGCGTACTTCGTTTAAAAGAAATTGGCGAATGGATGCGCATTAATGGCGCAGCTGTTTACGGCGCTAAAACTTGGGATAGTTTTGGTGAAGGTGCTAATATTAGGTATGCAACAAGTAAAGAAGGTAAGCTGTTTGTATATCTAAATGGATGGCCTAAAGCAAGCGTTACACTTAAAAAAATAAAGCCTGCTCCTGGAACTAAAATAATGCTCAGTGGATTAGAAGCGCCACTCGAGTGGCGTCAAACAGAGGAAGGGTTGGTTATTTTCTTTCCTGCGGCGCCTCCAAGTAATCCAGGACGTGCAGGTGTGTATGTACTTAATTTAGAAGGCTCAGCGCAGTCGCTTGCGACTGCGCCACAAATAGGCAACCCCGATGAAGCAAAATTAAAATCTAAGGTCGTTTCCGGTGTGTCTGAGCGAGTTGCTATTAGTAGTATAGAAAATGGTGCAACCATCCGTTTTACAACGGATGGCACGGAGCCAAATTTAGGTTCGGCAGTGTATGCTTCACCTATTTTAGTAACAAAAAGTGGCCTATTAAAAGCAGTAAGTTATGTGCCAGGTAAAATGCCAAGTGAAACTTCGGAACTTACCATTGTTAAAGGGAAACATGCACTAACGCTTGCGCCAAATTATGCCAATCAGTATAGTGCGATGGGGCCAGTAAGTTTAGTGGATGGAATTAAGGGTGACGCAAAAGACTTTCACAAAAACTGGTTGGGGTTTGAGCAAAAAAACATGGAAGCGATAATTGATTTAGGTGCTATTAAACCTATCAAAAATGTTTCTGGTTCTTTTTTAAAAAGACATAGCGAATGGATTTTTTTACCAAAACAATTTAGTGTCTATGCATCGGTTGATGGTAAAAAATATCAGTTATTAAGTGTACAAAAAGTGGCAGCACCAAAAAGCGCAGAAGCGGCTGACGTTGTAAAAATTAGTGCTACAAAAAAAGTACAGGCTCGTTATGTAAAAGTAGTTGCAACAAGTACAGGTGTATGTCCTAGCTGGCATGCTGGTAATGGCGGAAAGGCTTGGCTTTTTTGTGATGAAATTACAGTTGAATAAATTTTTTAAAGATCTATGTGCCTACGGCACATAGATCTTGGATTGTAATTTTTTTTGCAAATCCGTGCTAAGTTTAGACAGCAGGTCGTACCCAGTTGCTTTTTCAATGGCATCCACTGTTGTAATATATTTTTTCCAGTCGGTATCTAGTGTGTTTTCATTGGGCGTATCTATTGCAAGTATTCTTGTGTCTGCGTTTGTTCTTGCTAAGTCACCATTGCCTTTAGGTAAAATGATCGCAATTTTCCATACTCTTTTTGGTACGGTTACTTTACCGTTATTAATTGTTTCTGCAAAGCCAGTAGAGCCTATTCCTCCCTTACCGTAGCTACCCATAATGGTATACACTTCGTAGCCTTTATTTACTTCTGCTCTTAATAAAGTTTCAACATCTGCCCAAGTTCTTTGGTTGTTTTGTGGGGCTTGTGGAATTATGTTGGTCATTAAAAAAGTTGCGCTATTTGCTTCTACAGAGCTAGTTCTATCCGCCGACGGGCAGTTATGTCCTCTATCAAATCCCGAACCACTATAGCTATTACTTTGTACTTGGTAATAACCAGTAGGCAATCCTAAAAAGGCAGCAAAATTATCTTGTCTTGGCGTGCTACCTAAATAAGTTTCATCCAAATGCCAAGAAACCCAGTTAGGTGTAGCTCTAGAACTACTGTAAGAAACGACGTAATATTTTTTGTCAATTAAATAATTTTCTATGACAGCAGCGCTATTAGTTGCGTTAGATGGATTTCCAAAAAGCATATTGCTATTGTCTCCATCTGTTGGTGGAACATCCGGCCCGCTTCCCGTAGGAAGGCCTCTGCCTGGAGCAGGGGTGCTATAATTGGTTGTGTCTGGGGTATTGTCTGCTGGCTCATTAAAAACGATGCCTGGCTTACCGGCACCAATAAAAATGATATCATCAATATTTACACGTGTGGTACCAATTTTTCTGATTTGAAATCTTACCGGTTTATTACCTGTAATTTTTATGGAGTCTGTAATAAATGTTGAACTATTGGTTGTAAGCGGTGTTCCAATTTGAGCATAGGTAGCGCCTTTGTCTGTAGACATCCAAACGGTAAGTTCTGAATTACCATCGCTACCAAATTTAGCGTGGCTTATTTTAATCATTGATAAACTATCAATATCAAAATTCATTTCAATTTTTCCTGTTCTAAGTCTAACAGATTGTGTGTTGTTTTTGATATCGGTGGCTAGCTTGCCAAGTAGTGCGTCATCAAAAGACCAGATGCCTGTTTTGATGGTTACAGACCCAATGGCATAGGCGGCTTTGGTTCCCATTTCAAAGTCTTCTTTGATTACGTATGGAGCGGGCACATTTGCATTAACTGCTCTGGTTGTAATTGGTGTTACGGTGTCGCTTTTCTTGCATCCTAGTAAAGCTAGGACGAGTAGCATACTTGTAAATAGTTTTTTCATTGTATGAGTCCCTTAAGTTCGTAATTAATTTAAGTTGTAATTTTAGTTATATTTATTCTTATTATAATGCATATTACATTATGAAATCGTTAATATGTTAACTTGCAATACGTTACAAAGGATATTCTATTTTGTCTGCTGATGTCAGGGGGGGGTATGCAACTGCATAATCTGTTTAAGTGGGTACCTATACCAACGCGGCTGGTTTTGTAAAAATGTTATCTTCAAGTATAAATTAAATCGTATGAAAAATACAATCTGTTTTTTATTGTTATTAGCGTCTATGGCTGTAAAGGCTCAAACAAAGAGTTATAACAACGAATCCATAAGTTGGAATCATTCGTGGATTGTAAAAAGTACGCCTGCTCAAAATTTACCCAATGTACTTTTAATTGGCGATTCTCATGTTGAGCGTTACTATACGGTGGTAAATAACCTATTAAAAGACATAGCAGTTGTAAGTAAAATTACTACTTCATTAAGTATGGGAGATGTAACCTTTATGCCCCAGCTTGAGGGCCTTTTGGCGGGACACAAATTTGATTATATCTTTTTTAATAACGGCCTTCATGGTGTTTTGTTTACCCCTAGCGAGTATGCTGCAGATATTTCAAAAGTGTATAAGCTGCTCACTAAAAACAATCCATCGGTTAAATTTGTATGGGCTAATACCACAGCTAGGCGCGTACCTAATAAACTTGACTCGTTTGATGCCTACCACACAGATGTCATTGAGAGAAATAAGTATGTGAGTGATTTTTGTAACAAAAAAGGCATTCCAGTACTTGACTTTTTTGGATTAACTGTTAATGATAAAAGCCTTTTTACCGGAGATGGTATTCATGTGAATGAGCTTGGGGTTGCGGCTCAGGCTAAGTTGATAGCGGAAGTAGTAAAATAGAAGGTTTGTTTTGTTCAACCAAACTGCAAATTTGTTGTTATAGCCAGTAGTGGACCTCATAACAATCGATAGAATCATAGAAATGGCTTGGGAAGATCGTACCCCTTTTGAGGCCATTCATTTTCAATTTGGCGTGTCGGAGGCCCAGGTTATCGAACTCATGCGCCGTAATCTTAAGCGGAGCAGTTTTAATTTATGGCGAAAGCGCGTTAATAGCGGGGTTAGTCAAAAGCACCTCGTAAAAAGGAGTGCGGCTATTAGTAGGTTTAAATGCACCAGACAGCGGGCCATTACCCATAATAAAATTAGTAAACGCTAATTTCTTTTTTTCTTACAGCCTTCACTGCAATAGAGTACCTCATCCCAGCAGCGTTCCCATTTTTTCCGCCACGTAAAGGGTCTTTTGCAGGCTACGCAAATTTTGGTGGGGAGATCGGCTTTTTTAGGTTTTTTCACTGATTACGTTCTGTATTGTTAATTCGTGTAAAGGTAAATATTTAATATTCGTTACAATTAGGCTCGTTGAAAGGAAGTTTAATTAAACTTGGCGATAAGTGGTCTTCGGCAAATACATAGAAATATGCTTAGACTGGGTGGTGGTATAAGGGTCTGTTGGAGACGGTGGTCGCCTTCCACAAAGCCTTTCAATCAAAGTCTAATATAAAATATCTTATTTTACTTTATAGTCTTAAAGTAAAATATAGATTATTATATGTTACTTTGCTAAAACTACATTACTATGATTCAGCTTGAAAAATATGTATCAGGAAAAATTAATAAGGACCCTACGGGTTATTCATACTTTATGCCTTCAATGATAAATCAGCAATGGAAATGGGAGGAACATAGTATTAATACTTTGTTAGAGACGGCTGCAATTAAGATTGGTGAATTAAATTCATATTCAAGACTAGTTCCTAATATTGATTTATTTATACAGCTTCACGTTACAAAAGAAGCAGTTGTTTCAAGTCGGATTGAGGGCACTAAAACACAAATTGAAGAGGCTTTGATGGATGAAAATGAAATTTCACCTGAAGGAAAAGATGATTGGAAAGAAGTAAATAATTATATCAAAGCCCTTAATCAGGCAATCATAGAATTAGAAACGCTGCCAATCTCGTCAAGATTAATTAAGAAAACACATCAAATTTTATTGGATCATGCTCGTGGAGAAAATAAACAACCGGGTCAATACAGAAGAAGTCAAAATTGGATAGGAGGTAATACCTTAGCTGATGCAGTTTTTATTCCTCCCCATCAAAAAAATATTGATGAGCTTATGGGAGACTTGGAAAAATTCCTAAATAATGAAGACATAATACTTCCTGCCTTGATTAAAATCGGAATTGCTCATTATCAATTCGAGACTATACATCCATTTCTTGATGGAAACGGACGTATAGGTCGTTTATTATTTACATTATTTTTAGTAGACCAAAAAATTCTGAATAAGCCATTATTATATTTATCTGCTTACTTCGAAAAAAATAAAAGTCTATATTATGACAACCTTTCATTTGTAAGAACAAAAAGTGATATGACTCAATGGCTTAAATATTTCTTGGTCGGTGTTGCTGAATCGGCCGAAGATGCCACAAAAACATTATCTGAGATTTTGGAACTTAAATCAAAACTTGAAATTAGTATAACTACAACATTCGGTAAACGAAGTAAAAATGCATTACTATTACTAAATTTCTTATTTAAAAAACCAATTGTGCATGTTAATCAAGTAAAAGAAGTTACAAATAGTAGCTATAAGTCGGCAAATGACCTAGTGTCTGATTTTGTAAATGTTGGAATACTTAAAGAAATGACTGGGCAAAACAGAAATAGAATTTTTGGATTTGATCAATATTTGAAAATGTTTTAAAGTAAGAGAACTAGTTTATCTTACTTTAAAACATTTAGAGTGTCCTCGGGACTGTCGGCTCATTTCATTCGCCGACTTCCTCGGTGGGCACCTTACCCAAAGCCTTTCATTTGCATGAGAGGCTTTGTAGCTAACATAGGAGTGAGTTTGGAAGAATTTGCTGGGGATGTTAGGGCGATATTATGTTATTACTAACGCTTTCTCCAATTAGCTTCTAACCCAATAAAATCTTCTAAATGATAAACTGAATCAGAATACGTGAACAAAATAGTTCTGTCATCTACAATAGTGTGTTTCTTTCTTTTGTCAACGCTCAATTTTTGTAAATCAGGGAAATACTTTAATGGACAAATTATCATTCTGCCATCCTCCATTTTGAGTGTTATTTTTCCGGGCAAATCAAATAATACTTTCTCGATGCACATTGTTTTATTTCTTAATGTAGTTGCCATGATTATTTTATTTTAATGGTAGTAATTTTTTTGCCTGCTTTTATATTATTAAATGATTCAATTAAAATCGCTTGATTTTAATCCAAATGGGGCAATAAAATTCTTGAAACTAGTATAGGCTTTATTCATAAATATAGGCTTAGTATACGTGCATAATAATGTATGTCGTCAAAGAAAGTGGACAGTTTAGTTGTAGAGGGTTTCGTTGTTTAAATGTATAATTTTTTCTTTTAAAAATAGTTGTTTTCGTCTTTTTAGTGTTTGTTGTTTAATAAGAGCTCTTTTATTAAGGATTTGTTCTTGTCTCCCATAATACACATCTGAAGGGGTTACATTTTTTAGTGATTCATGGTAGCGTTTGTATGTCGTCAAAGAAAGTGGACACTGCCCATATGCCTACACTAACCTGAGAAGAAAGGAGAAAGCCAAGTACCATGAATATGTTATCAATGAGGAAGGTAAGTTTATGAAAATGGGCTTTAAATGGAAAGCGGAAGGTAAATGGAGCAATACAGAGATTGTAGAGCTCCTTCGTAAATTATGCGCAAAGATTGAATACAAAAGTTTTTACTGCCAAATTGGTAATCCTTTTTATTGCGGTTATTTTATGAATGCTTATTTTCCGGGTAAACTAATTAAGGGTCACCATCCAGCGCTTGTCTCAATGGAGCTTTTCTTGAAAGCAAATGCTGTTGCCTTCACAAATCCACATAAAGGGATAGCAAAGAAGTTTAAAGACCCTGATATGCCGTTAAAGTCTTTTTTGAAAAGCGAGCTCACAAATACTCCATTTACTGGCTACAAGCAAAAAGGGCATATTTATTATAAGACAAGAGGACATGAAGAACCAGTCAATGAAAAAGCTTCTATTATCAACAAGTTATTTATGGAGGAGTTGGATAAGTATAAAATTGAAGCTGCTCATATTGCCGCAATAGAAACGCAAGTAAAGGAAATTGTGTCGCAGAAGTTTACCGACAAGTTACAGGAGGATGTCTCTAGAAAAAGAAAGATTACTGAGTTGAATGATAAAATGGAATCACTTGAAGAAAGGTTTATCAATCAAGAATTAACCAAGGAACTTTACGACAAATACCGACTTAAATACCAGGAGGAAAAGAAACAATTAGAAGAGGAAAATGTCAAAGGTGATTTTAAGAGTTCGAACTTAGAAAAAGCAGTAAAAAATGGATTAGAAATTTTGCTAGATCCTTTGCAGTTATGGGTTTCCTGCGATTACGATGACAAACAACGATTGCAATATTTGCTATTCCCAGAGGGAATGAGGTATGATAAGGAAAATAAGCGAGTTCGAACTCCAAGAGTAAATAGTGTGGTCTCATTAATCTCAAGCGTAGCAAGGGTTTCGGAGGAAAATGAGAAAGGCTACCTCGTTAGAAGTAGCCTTGATTCTCGCTTCGTAGAGCGTACGGGAATCGAACCCGTATTACCAGGATGAAAACCTGAGGTCCTAACCGTTAGACGAACGCTCCAGATCCCAAATGAGTTATTCGGGACGCAAAAATAAGGGGTGAAGGTTTCTTTCCCAAATATTTCTCATTTATATTTTAAAAAAAGGGGCTATTTCTGCTATTCGGTGTAAATTTGCATCTTCTTTACGTTTTTATATAAATAAACAAGCAATCAAATGAGTACAGTTAAAGTAGCAATCAATGGATTTGGTCGTATTGGCCGCCTAGTTTTCCGTCAGATTTATAATATGGATGGTATCGAAATCGTAGCCATCAATGACCTTACTAGCCCTCAGGTACTTGCACACTTATTAAAGTATGATAGTGCACAGGGTCGTTTTGACGCTACGGTAACTGCTTCAGAAGATGCTATCACAGTAAATGGTGAGTCTGTAAAAATATATGCACAGCGTGATCCTGCGCAAATTCCTTGGGGAGCACACGGTGTAGACGTTGTTATTGAGTCTACAGGATTTTTTACTGATAAAGAAAAAGCAGCAGCGCACATTACGGCGGGTGCTAAGCGTGTCGTAATTTCTGCACCAGCTACTGGCGAAATGAAAACGGTTGTATTTAATGTTAACCACGATATTTTAGATGGTTCAGAAACGATCATTTCTGGCGCTTCATGTACCACTAACTGTTTAGCCCCAATGGCTAAAGTGTTAGATGATAATTTTGGCATTGTTGCAGGTATCATGACAACGATTCATGCTTACACCAACGATCAAAATACCCTCGATGCACCGCATCCAAAAGGTGATTTACGCAGAGCACGTGCGGCTGCACAAAACATTGTGCCAAATAGCACAGGTGCTGCAAAAGCAATTGGCCTTGTACTACCTAATTTAAAAGGTAAATTAGATGGTTCTGCACAACGTGTTCCAACCATTACGGGTTCATTAACAGAATTAACTTCTGTATTAAATAGAAAAGTTACGATAGAGGAAGTAAATGCAGCAATGAAAAAAGCTTCGGACGAATCATTTGGTTACACCGAAGACGAATTGGTAAGCACCGATATTATTGGTATTTCTTACGGTTCATTATTTGATGCAACGCAAACAAAAGTAATGACACAAGGCGATGTACAGCTTGTTAAAACAGTAAGCTGGTACGACAACGAAATGAGTTATGTAAGTCAGTTGGTGCGTACCGTTAAATATTTTGCAGGCTTAATTTCAAAATAATATGAGCCAATTTTCTAGTCATTCATTTGCTGGTCAAAAAGCATTAATCCGTGTAGATTTTAATGTCCCTTTAGACGATGCTTACAACATTACAGATGACACGCGCATGCGTGCTACCATCCCTACCATTCAAAAGATTATTCAGGATGGTGGATCTGTTATTTTAATGAGTCATTTGGGTCGTCCAAAAGATGGTCCTACGCCTAAGTATTCACTCATACACATTGTGGGGCATTTATCTAAGTTGTTAAGCGTAGAGGTTCAATTTGCTAACGATTGTATTGGGGAAGAAGCGGTAAATAAAGCAGCTGCACTGCAAGCAGGGCAAGTATTATTACTAGAAAATTTACGTTTTTATAAAGAAGAAGAAAAAGGAGACGAGGCTTTTGCGCAAAAGCTAAGTACCCTAGGAGATGTATATGTAAATGATGCTTTTGGAACGGCGCACCGCGCACACGCTTCTACAGCAGTGATAGCGCAGTTTTTTGCACTAGGCAGTAAAATGTTTGGCTTAGTCATGAACGCCGAAGTAGCAAGTGCCGAAAAAGTTTTACATGGTTCAGAAAAACCTTTCACTGCCATTATTGGCGGCGCTAAAGTGTCTGATAAAATTTTAATTATCGAAAATTTGTTAGACCGCGCCACAGATATTATGATTGGTGGTGGTATGGCATATACCTTTTTTAAAGCACAGGGCGGAACCATTGGTACTTCTATCTGTGAAGACGACCGTATGCCACTTGCCCTCGAAATTTTAGCTAAGGCAAAAGCAAAGGGGGTAAACATTCACCTCCCTGTCGACAATATTATTACCACCGAATTTTCAAATACCACCGAGCGCAAAAATTGCGAGAGCATGTCTATCCCTAACGGATGGATGGGCCTCGACATTGGCGAAGCTACTCGTGCCAAATTTGCAGCCGTAATCGAAAGCAGTAAAACCATTTTATGGAACGGTCCCATGGGCGTTTTTGAAATGGAAAATTACCAGGCCGGAACCAAGGCTATTGCAGAGGCCGTTGCCGCTGCTACCGCTAAAGGCGCATTTTCGTTAGTAGGCGGTGGTGACAGTGTTGCAGCCGTTAACATCTTTGGCTTTACAGATAAGGTAAGCTACGTATCTACCGGTGGTGGTGCCATGCTTGAGTACTTTGAAGGCAAGGTTTTACCCGGAATAGCAGCCATAACTGCATAGCATCCTTAATTTCTGTTAAATTGTGATAAACGGCAAGCCCAAATATTTGGGGTGGCATACTATTTGCTTACTTTGCTATATAAAATAAAAAATCAAACAAAATGAGTACAAAAAATTTAACCCTTATTGTCATTGCTGCCCTTGTATTATTATTAGGTGGATGCGGTTGTAACGGTTATAACGGATTGGTAAAATTAGATGAAACAGTAAAAAACGCTTGGGCAAATGTAGAGAGTGATTATCAGCGTCGTTCCGATCTTATTCCAAACTTAGTAAACACTGTAAAAGGCGAAGCTAATTTTGAGCAAACAACTTTACAAAATGTAATTAGCGCAAGAGCAAGTGCTACACAAGTAAAATTAGATGCCAACGATTTATCTCCCGAAAAAATTCAACAATACCAAGCAGCGCAAGGTCAACTAACGCAAGCGTTGGGTAAGTTATTAATGGTAACTGAAAACTATCCAAACCTTCGTGCCAACGATGCCTTTAGAGGTTTACAAGCGCAGTTAGAAGGTACCGAAAACCGTATCAAAGTTGCGCGTAACGACTTTAACGCTGCAGTAGCTGCATATAATATTAAAGCACGTACATTCCCTAACAATATTTTTGCGGGTATGTTTGGCTTTAAAACCAAAGAAGGATTTAAAGCAGAAGCTGGTTCAGAAAAAGCACCAGAAGTTAAATTCTAATCAACAGTTTAATAAGCTTCATGTTTAACCTATTTTCTAAAAAGCCACAGTCCTATTTTACGGAGCCAGAACAGGCCTGTATTGTAGAAGCCATTAAAAACGCAGAAATGCGCACCAGTGGCGAGGTCCGAATTTACATCGAAAACAAATGTAGATTCATGAACCCCGTTCACCGTGCTCAGGAAGTGTTTTACAATTTAGGCATGCAGGAAACTGCTGCTAAAAATGGAGTACTGGTTTATGTGGCCATCAAAGACAGGCAACTCGCTGTTTTTGGAGATGCGGGTATTCATGAAAAAGTAGGCTCCGCTTTTTGGGAAGCCGAAGTAGCAAAAATGTTAGCAGCCTATAAGCAATCTCACTATGCTGAGGGTTTAGCAAATATGATTACAGCAATAGGGGAAGCGCTCAAGCAGCATTTCCCCTATGATGCTGCAACCGATAAAAACGAATTATCCGATACCATTGTTTTTGGATAATTGCCAGGCTATCTGCACATGAAAAAATTAATCACGCTTTTATTGTTCGCTTGTTTTGCGCAAATCGTTTTTGCACAAAATATTTTGCCGCGTCCTAATCCGCCAAAATTAGTAAACGATGTGGCGGGTGTTTTATCGCCAGAACAGCGCGAAATTTTAGAGCAAAAATTAGTAGCGCTCGATGATAGCAGCTCCAATCAAATTGCCATTGTATTAATCCCAACACTTGACGGTTACCCCATTGAGGAGTACGCCAATAAATTATTTAGAGAGTGGGGTATTGGGCATAAAGGCACCAACAATGGTGTGCTTATTATTGCTGCCATCAACGACCGTAAAGTGCGCATAGAGGTTGGTTACGGCCTCGAAGGCGCTATACCTGACATTACCGCATCTGATATCTATAACAACTTAATTGTTCCTGCTTTTAAAGAACAAAATTATTATAGAGGCTTAGACGATGCTACTACTGCACTCAGCAAAGCAGCCGTTGGCGAATACAAAGTTAAAAAAGAGAAAAAAGCAAAATCAAAAGGTAAACCGCTCTTTACTTTTTTAGGCATGCTCCTCTTTATTTTATTTATCGTGGCAAGTGGCGGCGGAAGAGGTGGCGGTGGTTCTATGTCGCGTCGTGGTTATTCCGATGTTGCTACCGGTATGTTACTAGGATCCTTACTTGGTGGTGGAAGAAGTAGTGGTGGAGGATTTGGTGGCGGTGGAGGCGGTGGCTTTGGTGGATTTGGCGGCGGAAGCAGTGGCGGTGGTGGCGCAGGCGGGGGTTGGTAATCAAATGCGGACTACAACTCAATCAAAAATAAACTCAGTAAAAAAATAATCTCATGAAAAAATCAATCTTATTTGCTGCATTAATTGCTGCAGCATTTACAACAAATGCGCAAGCACCAAAACTGCCTGCAGGAACAAAATTTAAAGTCGTAACAGAATCAAACAATATCACCAGCATGTCTATGATGGGCCAAGATATTGAATTTTCTAACGGCACTAAAGTGCACCAAAATTTTGAACTTAAATCAGTAACTGCCGCAGGATATCAATTAGCGACTTCAATCACAAGAATTGCGGGCTCTATAAGTGCGATGGGTAATGAGCAATCTTATGATTCAGAAGATGCAAGTTTAAAATCAAATCCAATGGCGGCCGAGCAGTTAAAAGTGCTCAATAAGCAAATAGATTACACCATCGAAAATAATAAAGTAGTAAATACAGTAAGTGCAACTGGCTCTGAAGTTTTAAAAGCTTTAGTTGCACAAAGCAATGGCACTTCCGATCAAGCAAAATATTTTTTAACCCTTCCTGCTGCTTCTATCAAACCGGCGCATCAGTGGAGTGTGGTAGATAATAAACCAGATGCTGCTACTGAGTCTTTATATGTAATCGCAGAAGTGACAGCTACAGATATTAGCGTAAATGTTTTAACCAACGTTAAACTTTCAAATACACTCAATCAAAATGGAATGGAAATCAAGCAAAATACGCAGGGTACCATTAAATTAAAGCGTATTTATGATGCTAAAACAGGGATGTTAAAATCTGAAACAGGCACTGGCGGCTTAAAAGGCACCATGAATGTGATGGGGCAGGATGCACCAATTGATGCAAAAGTAACAACAAAATCAAGTGTAGTACCTATGTAATGAGGTACCACACTTGAAACTATATTTTATTTTTTGGGAGCGGGTAGTTTTGTAGATACAAAATTAGCCGCTTCTTTATTTCCGGCCTTTTCTAAGCTCGTTACAAGCCCGGTAAGTCCTTTGTTAATCATTGGAGAGATCTGCGGCTTATAAGCTTCTGGGATAGATTCTCTGAAGTCTACAATCGCAGTAACACCTTCTTTAATTTTTACCACATCATTTGTTTTACCTAAGAAAAAAGCAATTTGATTTGTCATCTGTATTTTTTCCATGGTTAAACCCATGCCCTTAAAGCTGCTCATGATAAAATCATAAGAACTCGCATCACCAAAACGGATACTATTTTCTATCAGTGTAGCGTTTAATCTTCCTTTAGACGGTTGCTTATTAAGTAACACAGTCATTTTTTTACCAGCTGCACTATCAATATCTGTAAGTGCTCTTAATGCAGCCCCTGCCACAGTATAACTAGAATCGTAACATGCAGTCGTAAATAAATCTATCAGTATTTCATTGTGTTGCATGCCTAAATAATCAATCGCAGCAGCTCTCGCAAGGCGTGAGGGATCTTTTTTAGCCATTTCCACCGCTTTATTAATAGCAGTTGCATTGGATGCTAATCTACTAAATGCACTTAATGCAAGTGTTCTAATTCTGAAAGAAGTATCTGATAAAGCAGCTACTAAAACTTTATTACCGATTTCGCTTTTTGCGTTATCTATAACAAACATAAAATTTACCGCTTCTCTTCTGTCTAAAAAGTTGCCCGCATGAAAATACTGGTGCGCATAAGCTTCAAGCGTTTTGGTATCCTTTTTTTCTGCCAATAAAATTTTATCGGCGTCTACATTGATATTATCTGGCTTAGCTGGTACGGTAAAATTAAAAGTGTCTACTTTATTTTCGGCCCATACCATATGACGTGTTTTTATATCGCCATTCCAAACGTCTATATTCATTGGAAGCTTAAATACTTTATCGCCCTTTTGTGTTTGTGCAACAATTACAGAGGCAGTGCGTGTAGCATCGTTGTAATCGTAACTAATTTCTAATTTAGGATGTCCGCTACCAAAATACCACTGGTTAAAATACCAGTTAAGGTCTTTACCAGATACTTCCTCAAAAGCCATTCTTAATTTATGTGCATTACCCGTACCAAATTTATTGGCGCTTAAGTATTTATTGAGTGCTGTAAAAAAGGCGTCGTCACCAATGTAATTACGCAGCATGTGTAAGATACGTCCGCCTTTATTATAGCTAACTGCGTCAAACATGTCTTCACGGTCATTGTAATTAAAACGCACTAGGTCTTTGTTTTGCGAGCCACTAAATAAGTAACCTTGCATTTCATTGTAGTGTTCAAATAAGGCTTCGTCTTTACCTAGTTTGTGCTCCCACCATAATAGTTGGCTATAATTGGCAAAGCTTTCATTAACGGTTAAATTACTCCAACTTTCTGCAGTTACATAATCGCCAAACCACTGATGAAATAATTCGTGCGCAATGGTAGACTCCCAACTATTACCATCCATTAACTCACGTGCGTCTTGTTGGGCACTTTCTTGGTGAAGGGTAGCTGTGGTATTTTCCATCGCACCGCTCACGTAATCACGCGCGGTCATTTGTGCATATTTAGCCCAAGGATATTCTACACCTAGTTTTTTAGAGAAAAAGTCCATCATAGCGGGTGTTTCACCAAATATCTTGCGTGCTACTTTTTCATATTCTTTTTCTACATAATAGCTTACTTCTTTTCCTTTGTAACTGTCTTTTACAACGGCGTAATCACCCATGCCTATAAAAAATAAATAAGGAGCATGCGGTTGTTTCATTTCCCAGGTATCTGTTCTAGTGCCATCGTTATTTTTAACTTGACTAGTCAATAAACCATTGGATAAACTCACAAATTTAGCAGGCACTTTTAATCTAAATGTTTGCGTCGATTTTTGATTGGGCTTATCAATGGTTGGTACCCATACAGAGGTTCCTTCTGTTTCACCTTGGGTCCAAACCTGCGTAGGTTTATTTTTTTCGGCACCCATTGGGTTAATAAAATATAAACCCTTTGCATCTGTGATAGCCGCGCTACCAGTGCCTTTGTACTCATTTGGTTTTGCAACGTAACTTATATAAACCGCGTAGTTTTCGTTTTTTACATAGCTTTTATCTAGCGATACGGTTAGCGTCATGCCATCGTTTGTAAACTTAACGGGCGTATTTTTCCCGTTTTTTACAACAGCTACTTCTTTAACGTCCATTCCTTTTGCATCAAGTACCAAACTATTTGTAGGGTAGTGGTGTGGATGGAGTGTAAGTTTTACTTTACCAATAAGTGTGGCCTTTGAAAAATCAAAACTGGCATCTAGTTCTGTGTGCACTAGGTCATTTGTTTTGGTGGCTACTGCCTGATACACTGGCTTGGTTTGCGCGCCTACCTGTAGGGCAAGTACAAAGGCCAAGCAGACCATCA
>Ga0209768_10000279_pt1 | contig 34885 bp, 39 predicted proteins | sample LauGreSBDMM110SD_3_FD_187564 | JGI IMG/M metagenome (GOLD analysis project Ga0209768, IMG submission 187564) | Freshwater lake microbial communities from Lake Michigan, USA - Sp13.BD.MM110.SD (SPAdes) (version 2) | ecosystem: Environmental > Aquatic > Freshwater > Lake | place: Lake Michigan... | reverse complement strand
TTTATACTATTATAACTTATCAATAAACCACACCATATATCATCACAATTATTTTAATCGCTCAAACGCAAAACTCAGCAAAGCACCGAAGGTGCGTTAATATAATTATTCAATAAACCACACCATATATCATAACCTTTATTTCAATCTCTCAAAACTTTTGTTCTAATGTTTTGATACAATTATTAGCATAACAACTTAAATACATAACATAATATATTATAATACATAATGTCGTCATGTATTATAACATTTAATAATAAAGAAATCTATGAGTTCTATAAATTGAACCCTAATCTTAATATCGAAACTCTTAATCTAATTCTTATAAATCTTTTAAAAGAAATGGGTACTGACTTGACAAAGACAATTAGTTCTACAGTAATTGGAGAGATTTTAAATAATGTTAGAGATATTAAAAATAATATGACTAATCTTTCAGACCAACTATCTCTTAAACTTCATGAACATAATAAATCTTTTTTAGATACAACCAAGCTTATTATTAATGCAAGTTCTTCCGAAAGTGCCGATAAAATTATTAATCTTTTTAATAGAAACACAGACGACTTTGTTAATAAAATTAATACTATTATTCCAAAAACACACCAAGAGCAAATATTAATTCTTCAAAAAACAATCCAAGATGATTTAAAAACATTTGTTAAAAGCAATCCCGGATCAGAATCTTTAAATAAAGACTTCTTAAACACTATTGAATCTAAAATTCTCTCTATTCAACAACCTATTTTCTCATTTATTCATAATAATAATGAACAAATCTCTCAAAAATTAACTAACCTAAGTGATGATAAACAGAGTAATAATAAAACTATGAGAGAATTAGATACTTATTTAAATAAATTTAATAACTCATCACAATTTAAAGGCAATATTTCTGAAATTAAACTATCAGAGGTCCTTCATAAACTTTATAAAAAAGCAAGTATTACTGATTCACGTAGAGATAAAAATGCTGGAGACTTCATTCTTGAGCGTGAGAATAAGAATACAATCCTTATAGAAAATAAACGTTATGAGACACAACATGTTCCCGCAGAAGAGACTAACAAATTTTTGAGAGATTGTAAAAGTCAGAATATGAATGGCCTAATGATTAGCCAACATAGTGGATTTGCAAATAAAAATAATTTTGAAATTGATATTAATGAAAATAAGGTCTTGCTCTATATTACATATGTTGACTATAATCCAGACATTATTGAATCGGCTGTTAATCTTATAGATAATCTCTCTGAAAAAATTCAAGAACTCGAATTTATGAAAGAAACTGACGGCTTTATCATCGATAAAGCTACATTAGATAATATTAATAAGGAATATCAGGATTTTTTAACAAGCAAGCTAGTTATAATTACTAACATTAAAACAGAACACAAAAAATTAATTCATGAAATTGAAAAAAATTTGAGTTTACCAAATATTTCTCTCTATTTAAGTGGGAAATATGCATCCGTTACTAATAAAATATTTGAATGCGATGAATGTGATGCCACATTTCCAACACAAAAAGGACTGAATGGTCATAAAAATGTTCATGCTATTAAACAAGATAAATTGTCTGATGCTTCATCCGAAACCTCAGACAAACCTCTACCTAAAATGCGAAAAAATAAAAGTAAAGCATCAACTCACGAGCTTAGTATTAACACCGAATAAATTTCTCAAATAATATTTTTATTCTACAAATTTTAATAATGTTGTTTCTACATCCATTTCAGGTCGTTGCTCAAAAAAAGAGAGAATTTTAACATTACTAATAGTAAATGGTTTCATTATACTATATACTATATATTATTATAGTATTTACTTTAAATCATCACTTCAAATAACTTTAGCAAATTAAGTTCGCATTTTACTTTTCTTTTTAATTATTTTTTATATAATTAATATACATACATGCCTCCTAAGGGAAAGTCGAAATTAACAACTCAAGTCTCTGGTCCTTATGACCCACTATATAGTGCAATAAATATAAAACTTAAAGGATATAATGGACCAAAAGCATATACTCTACGAGCACAACCAAAGAAACGAAGTCGCAAAGAATCAAATTCAGATTTAGATGATGATGTGGAAAGTAGGTCAAAAACTAGAAAAAGAAATAAGTTCAAAGACACTGATTATAGTCAATACGATGACCCAAGTTTTTTAATTAACCTTGAGCAATATATGATTCAACTAAAGCGTAAGACAAATGGATTAGAAGAATCTGTTTTAAGCGGCAGCGAGGAAGACATCAAGAAGCAAGAGCAAGAAATCGCCAAATTAAAAAAACAACAACAAACCCTCGAATCAGCAATAAAACACATTAAAACTATGCTTGACAAAGAAAATTTAGAAAGTTCAAAAATGACAACAAAAATTAGACATTTAATGGAGACAAGTGTAATAAATGCTAGAAAAGATTTTATAATTGCTATATTCACAGGAAAAGTTACTAGTCAGTCATTAAGTACACACTTAGACTCGTTGAGAAGTTTATGTGAGTATAGTTTAAAATTGCCAAATCAAACAAATCTAATAGATTTGTTAAGACATGAATATATTACAAATTGTAAGCCTTTACAAGCAAACGTACTACGCGAACTAGCAACAAATATACATTTACAAGGAGCATACGAACAATTCACAACACCACTTTTTTTTGCTCTAGAGGAGGTAGGTGCGCTAGAATCAGCAAAAAGTGATTTACTTCAAGAATTCTTCAAAAATATAATTAATAATATGCGAGCAATAACTTATGTATTTTCTGACAGTTTATTTAATGTGCTAAATATACATCTGGGTTTTTGGAGAGAAAAATTCAATGATGGTCATTTATTAGTAGATGATTCAGTTTTTCATTGTGCGGCAGCGAGAACTATTTCAACTATTGGTAAAGCAAACGCTACTAATACAGAAACCGAGTTACCTAAAAACTCAAATGATGAATATGTATGTGGGTATTGTAGAAGAAAGATAGGTATTAAAAATAAAGGTGGTCACTTTCAAAAAAACGGTGAACGCTTTAGTGTTGATCATACTAATCCTGTTGGAAATGCGTGGATTAATTATAGTGATGCTGCGTTGTGCGTTCAACTAACTAATATATGTTATGACTGTAATCTTATCAAATCAGATACTTCTTTGATTGATTTTTTTTATTTGATTACAACTAATAAAAAACGTTTTTTTGAATCAACGTCTCTTACTGTTGGACAAGATTTAAGTCCTGAAGATTTCATAGCGAGAAAAAATTTCTTTATAAGAAATGTACTTTACGCACTACAATGCGGGGTTAATCCTATGAATGTAATGATTGAACGCGCCATTAAGTTGAAAAAATTATATGTTGACCAGGAATTAATAAAATATAATGAAATAGAATCAGCAAAAGGTATAACAGATATAGTAAATACAATTCCAGCGCTGTTTGATTTATTTGAAAATGCGCGAGACTTTGGAGGGGGGTTAAAAGCTATTAAAATATTATTTGGTTCGCTAATTGGTGCTTATGAACTATTATACGGAAATATAAATGATGCAATATATAATCTTGCGCAAGTTATAAAACGTTATGGTTCATTGCCCGACGGCATTACAGGTTCAGATATAATATCACAAACTATGTTTGAAAGGTTTTTTTCTTATGTGGGACGCAATCCAATAACCTATGGATCAAGTATAAATTATTCAATTTATCAAACGCAAGGAACTATGTTAGCCAGAGACCTTATGGTACATTTATATGGTTCCGAACCATTAAAAACAACAATAAACTATCAAATGTTTAAAACATATTGTGAAAGCATTATTGCATCTATCCACAAGGCAACACTTATCTTCGGTTTCCCACCGACTAATCCTTTTTCTGTACTAGTCTCTGCTGCCGAACACATGAATACAGGTCAAGGTAGAAAAAAAAAGAAAAAATCTACAAAAAATAATACATACAAACATATTAAAATAAGATAAATCTACATTTTAATTTTATTTAAAATTAACCCAAATAAAATTAAATCAATAGTCTAAATTTTAATAGTTGTAACATACTTTTTTGTAAATCGTCTCCTTATTTTCTTACTGTTTCTATTCTTATTACTTTTCTTACGCTTCTTGCGCTTCTTACTCTTTTTATGTTTTCTAGTTTTTAATTTTCTTCTTTTTACTCTCACTTTTTGAACTCTTAAGTTTTGAACTCTTAAGTTTTGAACTCTTAAGTTTTGAACTCTTAAGTTTTGAACTCTTAAGTTTTGAACTCTTGATTTTTGAACTAATGAGGGTTTTAGTATACCAATACCTTGTCCTTGTAGTGCTTGTTTTTGTTTTTGCGCTAAATGAATATAAAAAGAGTTTATTTCCGTACTTGTGCTTGCTTCTAGTGCCGTGGATTCTACATTATCTAATTGAGTATCTCCAGTTTGATTCTCGCTTTTTATTGCGTTAATAGTAATACGAATTCCATCCGGATAACCAAGCATAGAAGTTTGCGAACTCTTAAAAATGTCTCTAATATTACTTAGCGAAGCATTAAAATCCTTATGTGTTGGAGCAAGAGTTACATTTGAAGGATTCATAATAGCATTAGATGGTTCTTTGGATAGTTCTGTTTTCTTTTCATTAAAACTAGCAATTAAACCATCTAATATATTTTCTGTATTAAAATATGGATTATTTAAAAAATAATTTACTATATCACACGCCAACCTGGATACTAGACCACCATCCTGATATAATATGGTTCCAAGAGATTTAAAATTACCACAACATGATTCATATGAAAAATTAGGCGGCCACCACGTGAAACCACCGAGATTTAGTGCCGGTGCTGCTGATGAACTTAATACATGTTCGGGTATAGACTGACCTGTATCATCAGTAGAAACACTAATTGCCTCCCATCTTTCTATATATTCATTCAAATGAGATGTTGTATTTGCTATATAGTTTATTACTGCCTCTGTTGAATTTGCCGCAGAAGGAACTAATGGAAATATATCACCTTGTGGATTTGATTGTTTATAGTATCCTGCAATATAAAACTTCATAATTTCATCAATTGTGTGGCGTGTTGCTAGACCAATTGCCTTTTTCTTTTGCAAAAGATAATTTAAATATAACCAACATTCACTGTCGGGCAGAACATCGCTTAAATAAGATTCTTGCATTATTTGTGGAAATAGACCCCATATCTTTGACCCCAATGGTGAGTTTGAAGCGCAATCTCTTTGAAATTGTTTTAATTGAAGTGTTGTGTAACCAGGTCTATAATCGGTGCTACAATCTATTAATGTTTTTACTCTTAACAATAGAAATCCAGCGTGTCCAGGATCTTTAGTATTTAATCCTAATTTTTCAATAGTATCTACTAAGGAACCATATGTACTATCTTCTAGAAAAGACGGATGAATATTTGGTGATAATTTAAAATCAAAATCGCTAATTTTACTTTGAGCTACAATATTCAAATTTTGTAATATTTCTGTATCAGATTTATTTGCTTCAATAAAATATTTTACTATTATAAAACACAAGTCTTCTTTAGTATTTTGTTGTTGAATAGTACTAGTAAAAACTTGTAACAATAATTGATTTATTGGCGTTAATAACATAAATGTTTTTCTTAATATGTCCAGATACTCGGTATTGCTATGTAATTCATCAAAAGACTTAGTAAACATTTCATTAGCATAATTAACTTCTATTTCTGATAAAAAAGTTTGTGGTTTATAAACAGGTTCCGTAGATTGTATATCCCATTTCCAATCGGGGTCATCGCCAATAGTTTTACCATTAACTATTTTAATAAATGAATCTATCATATTAACAATTAAATGCGCAAAAAGTATTACAATATTGCCCCCGGCAGCCGTAATTACCATAAAATTGTTATATTGTTGATTGGTCCAGTTTTCATTTGATGAACCTGAACCACCACCATTCAAATAATTACAATATAGAATAAAAAGTATTGCGACTTCTGGACATGTATCACATGAAATTAAAAATTTTAGGCGAATATCTCGTTTATCTGATTTATCATCGCTAGTAGTTGCTGCTATTTTCTTTAGTTCATTTATGAACTTGATTAATGGTAAATTAATACCATGTGTCATAACTGCTTTGTTATGAGCATCTCCATGTTCATTATTGAAACTTGTGGCGGTTAAATCAAACATTTCTCCGGAAAAAAATTTTCCAGTTTTCATTGACTCAAGTTCATCCATTACTTTTCCAGTTTTTATTGGTTCAGGTTCATCCATTAACTATATAATATACTTATATATATTAAAATTGAATTTATAGATTTTTAGTTTATTAAATTTAATATTTATATAAAAGAAGTTATTATTATGTCATATTCCAGTGTTATTAAATTTATTAACACTATTAATAATTGTATAGTTAATGAAAAAATTATTATACCTGAAAATAATCATAAAGTCGGGTGTTTAATATGTAAGACTAAACCTGGTATAACTATTAACGACTACATTAAACAAATTTTTAAAAGCGAAATTATTGATGAAGAAAATTATGATTCTGTTATTTTACATACTATAAATTTATTACAACATTTGAAAACAAAAGGAATATATTTAAATAATTATTCTTGCCATAGAATAATTTCAACATTATTAATGTTGTCAAGTAAAATTATTGACGAATACCCACGTTTTAATTCGTATTGGGCAACACTATGTGGAGTTAGTTTAGAAGATATGAATATGATGGAAAGTTCAATAATGAAAATACTAGATTATAACTTACATATTGTAATTTCGCAAAAACAAGTCATTAATATTTATAAAAGTATATTCTAAATTTTATAATAGTGCGCCCAACTCTGTAAAAAACTTAAAAATTATGCTATAGTTCTCATACACACAGAAAAATTAGAGAGATTATAAAATATAAAAAATTGAAAAAATATATTTTTTATATTTTAAATTATATATCTTATAGCAAATAGTAATGCCACCGCTACATATGGGAATCCCTATTTGCCCTATTTGCCCTATTACTCAAGATATTATGAGAGAACCTGTTATAGACAATGAAGGCAATACATATGAAAAATCAGCAATATTAGAATGGCTCAAAACAAGCAATAGATCCCCTATAACCAGAAATGTTATTAGTGCTTCTCAACTTATTCCAAATAGAGCAGTCGTTGAAATTTGTAGCCCAAATAATAATATTCAAGACAATGTTTCTAACTGTTCAAAATGTAATAAAACTATGAAAGTTTCAAATTATAAAGGAAATAAAAACCCGTTATGTTATAATTGTAGAGATTGGGCATGTAAGCATTGTACATTTATTAATAAATCTTCATATACAGGATGTTATATGTGTGAAAATCCCCGTTAAAATTCATTAATTATTAATTATAATATGTTATTTTTATTTTTTTCTATAAAGTAAAATTTTTTTGAAAAATGGACAAAATAAATGTCCAAATTTACATTATTAAAATACTTTATGAAATTTTCGCGAATTTACCAATTTTTCATAAACTCTTACCATTAACATTACAAAGTTTGTTTTTATTCTCTTAAAATGTCCTTACCATAAATATAAATAGTCAAATAAAATAGTTTAGGCATTTTTTCGGTAAGTATTTTATACTTACTAATGACTTACGAAATCTTGCCAAAAAATGCCAAAATTTTTTGTTGTGAAAAATGCGCCTTTAATACGAGCAACAAATTTAATTATTTGAAACATTTAGACACTCGGAAACATAAAATACTTACCAATACTTACCAAAATCTTGCCGAAAATGCCACACCATTATACGAGTGTTTATGTGGTAAAAAATATAAACATAAGCAAAGTTTGTATGCGCATAAAAAAGTATGTATGCGTAGTGCAAAACTGTGTGAAAATAGCAATATTGAAGATTATAATGTTGATTTTAAAGAATTAGTATGTAAAATGATGACAGAAAATAATGAAATTAAAAATATGTTGATTAAAGAAAATCAAGAATTACGATCACAAATCAGTGAATTAATTCCAAAAGTAGGAATGAATAATAATACTATAACAAATAGTAGTGTAACAAATAGTAGTGTAACAAATAATAAATTCAATATTCAAATATTTTTAAACGAACAATGTAAAGATGCTATAAATATGAAAGATTTTATTGAATCTATAAAAATTAGCTTACAACAATTAGATTTAATCCAAAGCAAAGGTTTAGCCGAAGGTCTAACAAACGCAATATTAGAAAATATTAGCAAGTTAAGTTTATATAAGCGCCCTATTCATTGTACTGATATTAAGAGAGAAACATTATACATAAAACACGATGATATATGGGAAAAGGATAAAACAAAAGAAAGTATTAAAAAAGCAATTAAAGAATTATGTCATAAACCATACTACACATTAAAAGAATGGTTAGATAATAACCCTAATTACATGAATGATGAAAATAAACAACACTTCTTTATACAAACAACGCGTAGTTTAGGTAAAAAATGTGATAGCATTGATGACAAAGTAATCAAAAATATATGCTTTAATACATATATTAAGGATGTATAATATTTATTTTGAGATAACCAACTTATAATATAATATATTATATATATATATATGAATATGCTACCAAAGAAACTTTATCAAACACTACATTATTTAATAGTATTTATATTATTAATAATGTTTGTATTCTTACCATTAGAGTATATTAAATATATTGCTTGGATACCTATTGCGGTAGTAATTCAATGGTTAATTTTAAATGGTTGCATATTAGACAAATTCCATAATAAAGATCGCACCGGTAATTGTGCATCATGTTTAAAATTATTTAATAAAAAACTAGGAAACTACATAACAAAAAACTATTTTGAAAATACAAACAGACCGCTCTATACTAGTTTTTTTATTTTTTCTTCATATTTAACAATTGCTGTTTATAGATTAATTTTTAACATTGATTTTCTAAAATAACGATTATTTATTTCATAAGTATAACAAAAAATAAGCATAAGTATAACAAAAACCAAGTATAACAAAAACCAAGTATAACAAAAATCAAGTATAACAAAAATATATGCTTTAATACATATATTAAGGATGTATAGCAAAAATCAAGTAATACATATATTAAGGATGTATAACAAAAATCAAGTATAACAAAAATTTTTATTTAACCAAATAATGGGTAAATAAAAATAATCGACACTGGCGAGGTTCGAACTCGCGCGAGCAATGCTCAATGGATTAGCAATCCATCCCCTTAACCACTCGGGCACAGTGTCATAAAAAACGGTAGTAACAGGGTTCGAACCTGCGCGGGCTATGCCCAACAGATTTCAAGTCTGTCTCCTTAACCACTCGGACATACTACCTTATATGTAAAATTACATATAGTATAATTGATTAATATGCTTTTAAGTCGTTTTTATAAATGATTTAAAATAATAAACACTATTATAATATAAACAATATTATAAGCACTAGTCATGAGTTATGTATATTTTATAAAATCAACGCACGGAGCAACATACATTGGCGCAACTGTTGATTTAGACAGACGAATAAGACAGCACAATAAATTAATAAAAGGCGGAGCACACACAACATCTATGAAAGTTGCCAATGGCGAACTATGGACCTATTATTGTTATGTAGAGAATTTTCCAAATTTTAATGAAGCATTAAAATTTGAATGGAGATGGAAACATTTATCGCGACAAATTCAAAAAGAGTGCCCATCATTAAATCCAACAGAAAAAAGATTAGAAGCACTTAAACGTCTTTTAGCATTACCTAAATCCACATCAAAAGCAATTGAATATAAAGATTGGATAAAGAGTCCAAATGTTGTTTATAACTCTTAAAAACATCTAATACAATCTTTAATTTGCTGAGCTTCTTAATTTTCTTGAGTTTCTTAATCTTCTTGAGCTTAGTAATCTCCGTGGTTTTTTTTTTATTGTGTTATGTTTCTTCCACTGCTCATCCTTTGGTGAATGTATCATCGACTTGTAAATCTCTGGCATGGTTTTTGGGTAATACATCTCTCTGTTAAGCAGGTCCATGTTCCGAACTAATTTCTCCCGCAGTTCTTCTTTAGTCTTCGTCTTCATTGGAGGAACCTCAACTGGCGGCATATATTGAGGTTTTGAACTCCACGGTAAGAAACGTGTCATTGTAGTAGTTAACCGTTTCATTATAGATGGGTGCTCAACTTCTTTGGTGGGCCAGTAGCTGCCATATGGGGGCCTGTTTGTTAAATAAGATTTGCCATTATTATATGGTCCTTTGTTATTCTTTACACCTCCTATTATATTTCTAAACGTTTTGCGTATTCTATCATTTTTATTTCTTTTTTTTGTATAATTAGGCATGTATATATATTATAAAGAAATTAATAAATTAATAAATAAATTAGTACATTAATAAATTAATTAATAAATTAATAAATAAATTAGTAAATAAATTAGTAAATTAATAAATTTATCTCTAAAGTACAAATACTTTTTTGTTAGTGTTAAAAAAAATTGATTAAATAAATATAATATATATTTTATGTCCTTCGACTATAAAAAAGCAATGAATACCATTAGTATTTGCGTTCCTCGCATCCGCCTCTTCAAGTTCATGGACTACAAGTTCGTAGAGCAGGCGTTCGAAGCAGTCTATGGAAAAGACTGCGTTCGTTGTATTGGGTTCTTTCCAATGGATATAAACGGAACGCAGTTTTACAAGCTCGAAGTGATATTGGTGTGTACAACGGAGCAGGCATTGGACATGCGTTCAAAATTGAATGACGGAGAGCAGGTGTTCTTAGACGTGCCGTTTTATCAGTATGTTGAAGGGACCAAGGTGGAGAAAAAGCACGTTTGGAAGTGTGTGAAGTTGAGCTTTGACAGGCCGCGGCGAAAAGTGGAAGGCGACTATCATGAGTGGTCGCGGAAGCTTCAGTTGCTTCAGCCTGTGCCGGCAAGTGTAACAAAACTCGAGCAACTTCTTCGTGAAACTGCCGAATGCGCAAAAGCATGTAGAAGTGATGTAGATGACGCACTGTTAAGAGCACAGGCATATGCCACGACACAGCAAGACTGCTCTTTGATGCGCACTCAAGAACTTGCGAGTTTTGAAGAACGTTTAGTGCGACTGCGATGGCATAGTAATAGCGTAGTCCATAGTCTTGCTTGTGCGTGTGAACAGGTTCCTCAATTGAAGAGTTCAATAGACGACTTGACGCATGTAGGACCAAAAAACTAGAATAACACTAATGGGTGGTTTGATTGGGAGCATATTGTGTTTTTTTCATAAAAAAATTGAATTCTTTGTTATTATTTTTGTATAGTTAAAAAAAATTGATAACCAATTTTTTCTATTAACTAATAGTCTGGCAAAATGGCACCAACTATCTACAACATCAATAAAGCACAACTCAAAGCAAAGATTGCCGCATTTGATTATGATCACACTCTTGTGTGCCCAAAAGATGGCAAAACCATGCCTTCAAATGTTGAAGATTGGAAATGGATGTATCCAAACATTCCAGATGAACTTAAGCGCTACAATGAAGAGGGATTCAGTGTTGTGATTTTTACAAACCAGTCGAAACCATGGAAGGTTATTCAAATCCAGTATGTTGCGCATACTCTACAAATCCCCCTCTTCATTGTGGTCGCAAGCGACAAGTGCGATTACAAACCAAACCCTGTTTTGTATGATGTGTTGGTTGGAAGTGCTAAAGTTTCTAAAGAGCAATCGTTCTTTGTGGGAGATGCGCTTGGACGAAAGGGGGATTGGGCAGACAGCGATAAAGTGTTTGCTCAAAACATTGGACTCAAGTGTCAAAGTCCAGAGGAGTTCTTTGCTGTTAAACAAGAACAAGAGCAAGAAACTGTGGAAATTCCCGCAGTAAATTTGTCTGATTCCAAACAAGTCGTCATTATGGTTGGGTATCCGGGTTCGGGCAAAAGCAGTGTTGCTAAAAAGATTTGTGAAAACGAGCAGTTCGTTCTTGTTCAGGGAGATGTACATAAAACTTCCCCAAAAATGATTAAAGCAGCGTTGCCATGTGTTAAAGAGGGTAAGTCTATTGTGTTTGATGCTACAAACAGTTCTTCAAAAAAGAGGAGTGAATACATTGAGTTTGCTAAAAAGCATAACATGAAAGTAGTGTGTGTTCATATGACAACATCACTGGAGGTTTCATATAAACGCAACAAAGAAAGGGATCCAGACAACCAAGTTCCAAAAATTGCTTACAGCGTCTATACGAAGCATTTTGAAAATCCAAGTGTGGAAGAGGGGTTTGACTTGATTGTGTTGTGAATCGTGCCGCGTAAAGCATGTAAATAATAAAATTTTTTCTTTTTTCTTTTATTAATTAATAATTAATAATTCACATTGAACTATTAATTATTAATTAATAATTAATAATTCACATTGAACTATTAATTATAAAAAATGTTATACTTTTTTTAAATTATACTTTTTCAATAATCTCTCCTTTTAATAATTTTGGTTCTACATTATTTAGTATAACAAAATCTTTTTTACGCCTATTATGAGTACATACGTATACTGAACTTAAGCAACTCACAATAAATAGTAATGCTAAACTATTTGCATATATATTTTGTAAAAGGCATATAATGTAATTTAAAGTGTCTGTGTCAATAATAACTTTATCTTCAAGACTGGTTACAAAAAGAGAAATTACATTTGTAGTGGTTTCATCATATATTTCTTTTATATCATCGTATGTGTCTAGCACATCATTATAAGAATTTAAATCAATGCTAATTAATGTCTCCATATCTATTTTATAATATTTTATAATATTATATTTTTATATTTTTATAATATTATTTTTATATTTTTATATTTTTATAATATTATAATAATATTTTTATATTTTTATATTTTTATATTTTTAAAATTAAAATAAGAAATAAGAAATTAAAATAAAAAATATAAAAATACTTCATAAAAGTATTATTTATCAACACAAGACACATATTTCCCCATTTTCATCACTATAGCACAACTTTTTTAATCTATAATTTTTGGACTTTAATGTAAAATTTATAGTCTTTATACAATTTATACAAGGTTTAGCATTCAATAATTTAGTGCCTTGATTATTTGTACGAAACACAATAAGACTTATATGGTTAATTTTGTCAGATTTTTTTAGACGACTTACACAATCAACTTCAGCATGAACACAATCGTTATTTTCTTTACATGCTTTATTATTCATATTATATTGATTATGTCCAAACGCATAAAACACACTGATGTTTTAACTTAGGCGAGAACGCTACGCAACCAATTTTTGCTTTTCCATTATCTTTGTTCTCAATAGAAGCGCGCAAAGGAACATAAGTATTCAAAATATTGCGCAAAGCCATGTTTTATAGTTTATTTATATTTTACAATATATAAAACATATAAATAAACTAATCAATTTTTTTTATTGAAAAACAATTTGTTAATGATAAATGATACTTTTTATTGTTGCGTTTAAAGTACTAATATGTACAAACTTAAACTAGACTTATATCATAAATATATTACTTTTTACGTCTTATATATTTATTACTACTTTTACGTGATTTATAATGTTTGCGCAATTTTCTAGTTGTTTTTCTTTTTCTTCTTCTTGAACCACCGCGAGTGAATAACAACGCTTTTCTATATACAGATTGAGAGTCTCTATTTTTTCTTGCTGCCTCTAACCTACTCCTCTCCTTTTGCAGTGCTAACCGATACAATGTCTCAAATTCCTGATCACGCCCCCGCAACTTCTTCTCCTTATCCTCTTGCTGTGATTTATTCCACCATTCCTTAATTTCCAGATCCTGCTTCCGCAACATATTCGCCCAATCCTTCGCCGCCGCCTCCCGTGCCTGCCGCTTTATCTCCTCCGCCTCCTCCGCCTCCACCCTTGCCCTCTCCTCCGCTTCCCTTATAGGCCTTGCAATTGCCGCCTCTGCATCCCACCGCTTGTATTCCTCCTGATCCTCCTGATCCTCCTGATAATCCTTCTCCCACTTCTCCTCCAGCCACACCCCCGCCTCCGCATCCGTTCTCTCGGGCACTTGAGCCTCGTTTATCAACATCATTAAATCTCTAATGAATGTAGTTAATTGATCATGTGAAAACTGTTTTTCTTTTTTAAACGCCATGAGTTCTGAATCTATTTTAGATATAACTAAAGGAGAATATTTTTTATTAATAGCTCTACCTGCCGCGGCTGCCCAAAAGATTTCTTTTATTACATCGGTTATAGTTTCATTAGTTGATTTATAAATATCTGGATGGTTTTCTTTAATATTATTAATAAAATTTTTATAATATATTGTTTTATCGGTTATTGTTTCATCAGTTATTGTTTCATCAGTTATTGTTTCATTAGTTGTAGCAAAAATTTCCGGTTGTGTGTTTTCAACAATAGTAAAAAATATCTTATTATATAAGTTTTTATACTCTATTATATCATCTCCCATTTATATTATATATATTATAATATATAATATATATAACAAAAAAAATGTTATTATTTATCAAATTATGTAATATACATTAAACTAGTACTCTTGCTAAATGTTTTATAGTTATTATTTTTAATTACTATAAAGTGTTGTATTGTTATTGAAAATTAAATCTAATATTTTGAAACGCATTTGGCATAGTTTGTCCTATAATTGTATGCTCGTGTGTTACTCCATTAACAGTTTCGCTAACCTTCTCAATTCTCTGTCCGTTTATAAAAAATACAGATGATGAGCGCATTACATTGTTATTAAATCCTGGATTATTAAAATTTACTTGAAATCCTTGCATATTTGAAAAAGGATTGCCTTGATTCATATTCATATCTCTAAAAATCTGATTAAATAATTCACTTGGATCAACAAAACCTCCTGGAAATCCATGAGGACCATTATTAAAATTATTAAATTTTTCAGGATTCATTAATAATTCATAGGCTTCTGATACTTGTTTAAATTTTTCTTCTGCGTTTTTTTTCTCTTCATCCCTTAGCGTTTGTTCTTGCCTATCTGGATGATATTTTAATGCCATTTTTTTATATGCTTTTTTAATTTCTTCCGGTGAAGCATTGCCTTCTAAACCTAAAATACTTAAGCACGTATTTTTATCCATAATTTTACTATATTAATAAAATAGTTATTAATATAATTTTATGTATTATTTATTTATTATTTATTATTTATTATTTATTATTTATTATTGTAAAATAAAAAGTATAAATAACAATATTATTTAAAAAATTGAAAAAACTATTTTCAAAATATTTAAAGTTATAAATACTAACTTACATATGGTTTCAATTATTAAAATGTTATTTGGTTATAAAAATACAAATAATTATTTGGATTTGGATTTAAATGTAAATTCAAATTTAAAATTAGAAAATAAATTAACACATTTTAAAAATGTATTACAATTAGTTCCGCAAAAAGAAGTTAAAATTTGTAATCAAAATTACGATATTGCTAATGACTTAATTTTAACAGTTAGGAATTTTTGCGAAAGAAATCAAAATAAATCCAAAAAAATAATTGTTTCTTTGTCTGGTGGAGTAGACTCTATGGTACTAATTAGTATTCTTAAATTTCTTGATTATGACTTAGTAGGATGTCATATTAATTATAATAATCGAGAAGAAACTAGTGATGAGCAAAACTTTTTAGAATATTGGTGTAATACTAATTCTATTAAACTATATGTTAAAAATATAGTTAATTTAAAGCGCAACAATTCAAAACGTTCTGAATATGAATATGAATCAAAAAAAATCAGATTCGATTTTTATAAAGAAGTTATGAAAAATGAGGGGTCTAATTTTATAGTATTAGCCCACCATAAAGACGATATTATTGAAAATATTTTTGCGAATGTGTGTCGCGGACGCTATATTCTTGATTTGGCAGTTATTAAAGAACAATCCGTCATTAATAACGTAACTATTATGCGTCCATTAATTGAATCATATAAAAGTTCTATTTATGAATTTGCTTCAAGTTATGAAGTTCCGTATTTCAAAGATACAACTCCTGAGTGGAGTGTGCGAGGCAAATTTCGTAATAAAATTTATCCACTTTTAGAAAATACATTTTCATATAATATTAAATCTAACTTGCTGGGTTTAAGTAAGCAATCATACGAATGGAACGAATTAGTAATGGGGCAAATTATTCAACCATTTTTAGAATCGATTGTTTATGAAGAAACAAAATGTGTTTTATATGTAGAAAAATATAACACACATCCGCTATGTTTTTGGAATATTGTTTTTATGAAAGTGTTTTACTTTTATAATAAAAATTGCCCATCACGAAAGTCAATTCAAGTATTTATGAATTCTATTAAAACCAAAAATGTTTCTACTATTACGTTATCTAATAATTGTCTATGTAAAAATAAAAATAATACTATTACTATTGAATTCAGTGTATAAAAATTTATTAATGAATAAATATAAAAATTTATTAATGAATAAATATAAAAATATAAAAATAAAATTGCTATTAATTAATGTCTACAAGTTCTTTAAAAAGAATAAACAAAGAAATTAAAAATTTTAATGAAAAAACTTACAGCACAAATATTTTTTCACATAAGTTGCTAGAATTTTTAGGAAATCTTAGTTTAACTATTATTAGCGTAAATAGTAATAGTAATAGTAATAGTAATAGTAATAGTAATAGTAATAGTAATAGTAATAATGATGACTATATTTTATTAATAAAAAATAGTAAAAATAAAAAACTTTTAGAACTAAAATTTGAAGAATATTATCCGTTTAAACCATATAGTGTAGTAAGTTATGATTCTAATATTAAAAATAACTTGCTACATAATGAAATTTCATATTATAAATATTTAATTAATGTTGCCAATAAAATACAAACAAAAGATAAGAATATATTCAAATTTTTTTTTAAAAATTTATATTCTTTACAACCATATTTTTTAAAACTAAATAAAAATGATTGTTATTGTTGTAATTCTATTACTTGTAAAAATCAATGGTCTCCAGCCTCAACTATAAATTCTATAATTTATGAATATTTAGAAATAAGATTTATTGAAACTTATAGTTCTGAAATTGGATACAACTATTTATGTAATATTTATAATAACTTAATGCATAATATTTTAGGTAAATTACCCGAGGAAATCATTGAAACTATAGTAGGCTAATTTTAAATATGTTTAAATATGTTTAAATTAATATTAATATTAATTTAAATATTTAATATTAATAAATGTTATAAGCAAAGGAAATGTTTTCTGATGTAAGAAAAAAAGTATTCAAATATTTAGTAGCGTTTAAATATACTGAAAAAGAAAAAGTAAAAGTTAAAAAAAACCAAGAAGTAAAAGTTAAAAAGGAAGAAGTAAAAGAAGAAGTAAAAAAAGAAGAAGTAAAAGTTAAAAAAAACCAAGAAGTAAAAGTTAAAAAGGAAGAAGTAAAAGAAGAAGTAAAAGAAGAAGTAAAAGTTAAAAAGGAAGAAGTAAAAGTTAAAAAGGAAGAAGTAAAAGAAGAAGTAAAAGAAAAAAAAGAAGAACAAGTAAAAGAAGAAAAAGTTAAAAAAGAAGAACTTAAAAAAGAAGAACTAAAAAAAGAAGAAGTAAAAGAAGAAGTAAAAGTATTACAATCAATAGTATTAAAAGAAGCATTAGAGACAAATATTAAAGAATTAGAGGAAAATGGTTATACAGTAATTCATAATGTATATAACAATGAAGAAATTGAAGAATATAAGAGAGAATTTTTTAATTGGTATAAAAATACCAAAGATGTAGAAAAGTTGCATCAGGTAATTCATGGAAATGGTATTTTCAAATATTTTGAAATTGGTCATCAGCGGTTTACTTGGTTAGCCCGAATAAATCCAAAAATAATAAGCATTTTTAAAGAACTATGGAATAGTGATGAATTGGTTACTGGATTTGATGGATGCTGTTATTATCCAAGTGATTATAAAAAAGAGGATGTTTATTGGACACATACAGACCAATCATCATATAAAAAAGGACGTCATTGTTATCAATCTTTTTTAAGTTTAACTAATAACAATGAACGCACTTTATTAATATATAAAGGCAGTCATTTACTTCATGAACATTATTTTAAAACTTTAAATATTGATGCTCCGCGAGATTGGTGTGTTTTAGATAAAAACTATGTAAGTAATTTACAAGATAAAAAAGTGTGTGTTAAAGTTAATGCTGGTGATTTAGTTGTTTGGGATTCTAGAACATTTCATCAAAATACTTGTGGAGATTTAAATTGCAATGAAGAAAGACTAGTGCAATATTTATGTTATTTACCAAAAAACAATACTAAAAATGACAAAGTACAGACAGCATTAAGGCACGAATATTTTGAACAAAACTATACTACAAGTCATTGGCCTTATCCATTAACGGTTGTTCCATCTCAACCTTATTATTCACAGGGTAAAATATTTATTGATTATGATTCCTTACCAAAACCAAAACTAGAGGATTTAAAAGAAGAAATTTATAAACTATTATAAAAACTAGCAATATATTTATTTTATATGTTCAATGAGCAATATATTAATATTATTAAAAATTTCATCCTTATTATCAATATAAAATTCGTGTAATGAATGTGTAAAAATATATTTTATACATATTTGGGTTATAAATAAAACGAACTCACGCATGTTATTTTTTGTAAATACTTTTTCGCAAAAATAATAATATAAAATACTTAATATTACAGCCTCTTCATCATTAGTATTAATTATTTCTTTATTATTAATATAATCAATCATAATAGTATTAAAAGTTTTTTCAATAATTTTTTGATTTTTTAAAGGCACTAATTTAGACTTAGGTTGTTCTGGCTTAAATACTTCTGACGTTTTTTGAGGAATAAATAATACGATTTTTTCGGATTTGTTTTCTAAAGTTTGTTTTTTTCTATTAACCATTTCAGCAATATTTGCCGGAGCTGATTTGATTCTTTTCATACGATTATATATTAATTATATTAATTATAAGTATATTTAATATAATTACTTTTATTATTCTTATTTTTTATTATTTTTATTTTTATATCAATTTTTTACGAACTTATAATTAATCTATGTCAGCAATGTCTGGTTCGCTTTGTTTAGCATATTTTTCAAAATCCTGTGGCACTTCTGTTCCAGACATCATTTTTTCTTGAAGTGGTTTCATTGCTTCTTGGAAATTTTTTAATCTGTATATACATTCTTCTTTGGACACATTTTGATTATGTTCTAACCATTTAACATTTTCATCTATAATACTTGTTAATTTTTCTTTTAAAGATTCATCAATTTGCGAAGTAATTTTTTCATCACTTAATGTTCCTTTGAATTGATATACGAGATTTTCATAATTATTACGCGCTTCAATTGTTTGTTTTGCCTTTTCATCATCTTCTTTGAATTTTTCAGCATCTGCCAACATCTTGTCAATATCTTCTTTGCTTAAACGCCCTTTGTCGTTTGTTACTGTAATGCTATCTGATTTGCCACTCGATTTTTCGCACGCTGAAACAGTTAAAATACCATTAGCATCCAAATCATAACTGATTTCAATTTGTGGAGCACCGCGAGGCATAGGTGGAATTCCTTTCAATGTAAATTCGCCTAATTTATTATTGTCCTTAGTAAATTGGCGTTCGCCCTCAAACACTTGAACTGTAACTGCGGGTTGATTATCAGCATATGTGCTGAATGTTTGTGATTTCTTCGTAGGAATAGTGCTATTACGCTCAATGATTTTAGTCATTACACCGCCACTTGTTTCTACGCCTAGTGATAATGGTGCAACATCAAGAAGCAGTAAATCATCAATTTTACTATCTTTAACACCAGAAAGTAAGGCTGCCTGAACGGCTGCACCATAAGCAACTGCTTCGTCTGGATTAATTGATTTATTTAAAGTTTTGCCATTAAAAAACTCAGTTAATTGATTTTGGATTTTGGGAATTCGTGTAGAACCGCCCACTAACACTACTTCGTGAATTTGTGATTTACTCATTTTACTGTCTTTTAAAACTTGCTCTACAGGTTCAAATGTTTTCCTGAAAAGATCGCCGCATAATTCTTCAAATCGTGCCCGATTCATTGTGCTTGAAAAATCAATTCCCTCAAATAAACTATCCACTTCTAATGTTGCTTGTGTAGATGCCGAAAGCGTTTTCTTTAAAGTTTCACACGCGCTCTTAAGACGACTAATTGCCCTCTTATTTTCGCTTAAATCTTTTTTATGTTTTCGCCTAAATTCTTGAACGAAGTATTGAACAAGACGAGTATCAAAATCTTCGCCTCCAAGACGCGTATCACCGGCAGTTGCTTTTACTTCGAAAACCCCATCGTCAATGCTTAATAGAGTTACATCAAAAGTACCACCACCTAAATCATAAATCAAGATATGTTTTTCTGTGCTGTCTTTTGTTTGTTCGAGTCCGTAGGCAATTGCGGCTGCTGTTGGTTCGTTAATAATTCGTAATACATTTAGTCCAGCAATTGCTCCTGCATCTTTTGTAGATTGACGCTGAGCATCATTAAAGTATGCTGGAACAGTAATTACAGCACTGTCAACTGTTTGACCTAAATAGGCTTCCGCGGTTTCTTTCATTTTTACTAAAATCATGGATGAAATTTCTTCTGGTTGAAAATCTTTTAATTCCCCTTTATATGTTGCTTGAATAATGGGTTTATTGTTTTTATCAATTACTTTGAAAGGAAAATGCTTAATATCATTTTGTGTGCTTTGATCGCTATAAATACGCCCAATAAGTCGTTTTGCGTCAAAAATAGTGTTTTCTGGATTTTGAGATGCTTGATTTTTTGCCGCGTTTCCAATTAAACGCTCGCAATCTGTGAAGGCAACATAGGATGGTGTTGTTCTCATTCCTTGATCGTTAGCAATAATTTCACATTGTCCGTCTTTCCAAACACCTACACAAGAATATGTTGTGCCTAAATCAATACCAATAGCAACCATAATACTGTAAATAATGATAGTATTATTGTTTTAAATAATATTTGTAAATTATTTATTTTATAAATAATTGTTGTTTCCCTTTTTTACTTAATAAAAAATTAAATAAACACACTAATTTATATATTAAAAAATCAACACGATTGTTTATATTTTGCAAATCTTGATTTACTTTATACAACTTTAACGTATCAGGGTTGGTTAAGTCTAGTTTTAAAGTTTCTAAATCTAGATTCTCTTTTATAGTATATTCATTAGTTACTAATGTATTTTGAAGAATGCTTATAATATTATTATTGGGCAACATAGTCTTTACTTTTTATGTTATTTTATTTTCTTGCTTTTCTAGATTTTCTAGATTTTTTTGCTTTTCTTGCTTTTCTTGCTTTTCTAGATTTTCTTGTTTTTCTAGATTTCCTTGCTTTTCTAGTCATAGTTTTATATAACTTTATGCCTCCGGTTCGCCCATTAGCTAAGTCCGCAAATGAGCCGGGCTGAGGTCGTTGTCTTTTAGCATCCGGGTCTAAAACCTCTTCCTTGTCCCCAGGTTGATTATAAGGTCTAAGTGGTTTATAAACTGGTACCTGTGGTTGAACTGGTACCTGTGGTTGAACTGGTTGTTGAACTGGTACCTGTGGTTGAACTGGTTGTTGAACTGGTTGGAATTTCGGTTCAGGCAAGGGATTTATGGCAGGGTTTGCCTCGTATGCAGCATCGGATGCTGCAGGTAAATTCTCTACATCTATATCGTCAAATGTGCCGTCGCTCATATTTAATATATATATATATTAAATATTATATAATAGCTAAAATTATAATTTAATTTTATTTTTGTGTAAATAAATATTTATTTAACTATTTATATATTATTTTTATGTGTGGCGAAAATAATGTTGAAAATAAAATTACTATGTTGGAAAAACAAATAATTGAGTTACAAGAAAAATATACTAAATTAGAAACACTTATTCTAAATAATAATTCAAAATATTATAATACTGATTATAATATAAAAAATGAAGTAAATTTAGATAATATATCTTCCTTTAGAAGTAGTTATTTTACAGAACCAAAATTAACGAGACAGCATGCGTTTATGTTATCTAAATAAATCTCTGATTAATCTCTTTTAAAAAATTCTTGCACACCTGCTTGTGCATCTGCAAACTTTGCTTGTGCTTGCGCCGCCAGTAAATTTGCATTCGCTCTAACTTGTTGTATATTTGGTATACCCCAACCTCCAATCTGTCTTTTATTTCCTCTTCTAGTTCCTCTAACTCTTATAAATTCTTTACTTTTTCTAATTCTTCTTCTTCTTCTGGATTTTCTTGGCATTTTATATATAAAGCATATATAAAATATTATGAAATTATGAAATTATGAAATTATATAATTATATAATTATATAATTATGAAATATTATAATTTTAATATATATGAATTATCATACTATTGTAACATTAGCAGTTGGCGCAATAATAGTAGATACTATTGTAGGATATATTTTATTATTAACAAAGAGTGGAAAAACTATTAGACAATGGTATAGCGAATTTACAATTGGCGCATATGCTATGGATATAGCATCATTAACTATTGGAACCTATATAGCTACATTATTAACACCTAATTTTTATTTACAATTAGTTTATGTTGTTATTATAGGTTTGATTCATGATATTTCATTTTCTGTGTTTTTAAATTCTGTTAATACTAAAGGCAGTAAAATACTTCAATTTTTCAAAGATTATGCTAAAGAATATGGGAAAAAAATATTACTTATTGACGCACTAATGTTGGTTTCAACATTGTTAGTATCTAATGTGTTATTAAATAGTTTTTCAAATGCCAATACAATATTTTTAGGGGTCTTAACTTCATATTTTGGTCTATTAATGGTATATTCTTTTTAATATTATATTAATATAAATGAGAAATAAAACAAATAAAACAAATAAAACAAATAAAACAAATAAAAAAAAGATACAAAAAAATGAAGTATTAAAATATATTAAAATAGGAGGCGCTAACCTCCCTGTAGAAACATTAACATACAATTTATCATGGGCTTCGCAAGAAAATATAGTTGCTGGTTCTGAAGAAGATTTTGTAAGAAGATGTAATTCTTTAAATAGAAATTGTTATGAAGAGGCATTAAATAAAATAGAAGAATTACATAAAAAAATAAACTTTGATGTAATTGGTATTCAAGAAGTAGAAGACCCTGAATTAGTTACAAAAATACGTAAAAAAACTGGATTACAAGGTTGGTATAGAGGTGCAACTTGGAACAGCAAAGTAAATGTATATTCCGGTTGTGCTATTTTTTGGAATACTGGTTTGCTCGGAACAATTGCTTCAAGTAAAACAATTAATCTTGCGCAACCAGACGACTCGGGCGAATGTGATGCTAGAACTTGTTGTATAATTAATACTACTAAGGATATTAACCTTATTGTTGCTCATTTTCCATGGTTAAACAACGAAGACGACGTAAGTAATATAAGTAAAATTATTACTACGCATATTATATCAAATGGACCAATTATTATTTTAGCCGATACAAATGATTCTAAAACATTAATATCAAAAGAAAATCCTTTAATAATAAAAAATAAGGCATTATCGCATGGGTTAATGAAACAAGAAGCAAAAATAATGTTAAACTCATGTTGTTGGCATGAATCTACTCATAAAGAGTATAAACATTTAACTGATACCGGCGATTACATATTATCGGAAAATGTAGAAAATATTAGAATTCCAATACCTATACCAACGAATTATAAAACTGACAAAAGATTATACTCAGATCATATGCCAGTTATTGCCACTGTTATATTAAAGGTTACTAAATCAAGAACACTAAAAACCAGTCAAACCAGTCAAAAAAACAGTCAAAAAAAAAGTTATAAAAAGATATATGCTAACAAGTTTAGAACGCTCTATGACAAATTTAACACAATTAAATCACGAAAAGTGGTTTCTGTTGTATAATAGTTCTAACTAATAAACACATAGTGCTTGAGAATGATAAACAACTGATTCCGTAATATTGCCCGACATCTTATAATTTATATGCGTATCTTTTACACTAATTTTGCCTTGTGTATAATCTTCTGGAAAATAATACATTAAAGTTTCAATAACTTTATTTGTTCCATAATACGGGTGAATTAATTTTGAATGATTAGTAAAATTATGTCCTAATGTAATACATTTTAAACCACCAACAAACATAACATGATGATTTTCTAATACTAATGTAATCATGCTAGATGATGGAAATTTGAATGTGCTAAATAATTCGCCCGGAAAGCACCAAGTTTCCTCTTTTCCATGTAATCCAAATTTAATAGGATGCCACGGAGTAATTAATACTCCATTTACGCTTACATAATTTCTAGTACCCGATTCAATAAGTGTTTCTAATACACATAGCACTTTTGCCCCAACAATTTTATTATTTTCATCAATAGATTTAACAATATCGAATTTTTTCACATCCTTTAAACGCTTAGACGTTCCATTAAACATAGCAATCATACAATATGAATCAACACAACCACCTTGTGGATCATTATAAGACGACATTGAAATGGGCGTTGATGAGGCTAAACTCCTATAAATCATGCTTCCACTTTGTTGAACAACTAATGATGGTTTTGGTGGTTCAAGACTATTGAAGATGTCGCTTGACTTATCTACAAGTTTTTCAAAAACTTCTCCACCAAACATACAACCTTCGTCTTTAAAATTGGGTTTAATTTGTTGATTAAGAGAACGTGAAAGTTGGTCTAAATAAAACTCTCCCCAGCGCCTAAAATATTTTTGGTCAATTGCCAGTTTAACTTGTCCAATATTTGCGAAGTCTCCCTTAATATTTTTGAGAAGACCATCTACAAATGCTTGACTATGCGAGCATTTGTTTTCTTCTAATAATTTAACTAATTCATCATAATTGGTTTGGGTGCTTAGTAAGTTATTAATCCTATTAGAGTTAATCATTTTTCTAATATATTCAACACTTGTAGTCCTATAAATATGATTATTTAAAGTTGGATTATTTACACAATTAGCAATAGAATCCGCATTTACACTATACACAGTTGATGTATAATATTGTCCTCCAATAGTATATGTATAATAATAAGTAAAATCCAATTTGTCTTCAAAATTTAAAACAATGTTTCGCTCTTGCTGATATTGAACAGTTCCAATATCATAAATATATTTTTGATTAATTGGGTCATAATTATAAGCAAAATCACCAACTAATAAATTATTAAATGAAGCACTATTAGTTTTATTAGGAGTAATATGAAGTTGTAAATTCATAACTACACTACATAAGATTGTCGCAATAAAATTACAAAACACGGTAGCAATCATATTGCCATCTGGAATGTGTGCGTTTCCACCATTAGAATATTTGGCAAGATTGTATAATAAAGTTGATTGTAAATTGTATCCAAAACCAAATGTGTAAATTGGAGTCGTAAAATTCTTAGTTTTTCTTAATTTTTTCAGCGTTTCGACTTCTCCTTGTGCCGGTGAAATATTAGGAATTCCATCTGTTAACATCAAAATGGCGCTATTTCTTGACTTATCATCACGAGTGTCTAAAATTTGTAATGCTTTTTCAATTGCGCCCCAAATATTTGTTTGACCACCTGGTTTAATTGAATCAATTGAAGTCATAATTTGAATTTTATTTGTTTCAGTAGCATACATAAGTGGAGTTACAATATCAATAGCATTGTCAAATTTAATAATACATATACGCGAACGCGTATCTAATGTTTGAACCACTGTTTTTGCCGAATGATTAACAATATCTTGAATTGAAAGTCCATTTTCCATATTTTGACCATTTCGGTCTTTGGCTTCAACTTGTGAGTGCATTGAACCGGAACGGTCAATAACTAGCACAATATCTTGGGAAAGATGACCAGCACTCAAATCTTTGGGAAAACTCTCATTATTTACATTGAATGTTAAAAGTAGTTTGTTATTGTTTTTACTAATAGTATGGTCTAAAATAATAGGTTTGCTTGATTGGTATTCGGTGTGCTGAGTAGTTACGCTTTGTGAAATTTGATGATATTTGTCGCATAAAAATCTAAGTGCAACATTTACTTTTAAATCGGAAATTCTCATAGGTTCGCGTGTAATAGGTGATTCTTGTTTAATGGCTAAAGCACTAACAATAGCAGAACGTTCATATGTATTTCCATCATTGCCTTGAACGGGATCCTTCATAGCGCATTGAGTAATAGGGCAGGTAATAGTTTGAATAATAGTATCATTATTAAAGAGTTCCATAGTTATATTTTGTTAAATGATTTAAGAAATATAAAAAATATTTCAATTTTTTTTACTAAAATAACAAATTTTATAAAAATTGAAATATTTTTTGTTATTATTTAAATTGTTAATTAACTCAAAATCATTAACAATTTAAACATGGAAGGCGTTAGTATTGAAAAAACACAGGTTAAAGAAATTTATGAACAAATTGCCGAGCATTTTGATAATACACGTTTATATAAATGGACTTGGGTAAACGAATTTTTAAACAAATTAAGAAAAGATGCTCTCGTATATGATATTGGATGTGGAAACGGGCGTAATATGGAAAATAATAACACTAAAAATCTTAATTTTATTGGAATTGATAATTGCGAAAATTTTGTTAAAATTTGTAAATCTAAAAACTTGAATGTGCTTTGCGAAAATATGACATCTATATCTTTACCTTCGGCAAGTGCTGATGCGCTTATATGTATTGCTGTTTTTCATCATTTAGAAAACAAAGAGCATAGAATTAAAGCACTATTAGAAATGAAGAGATTATTAAAACATAATGGTAAAATATTATTGTCTGTATGGTCGATTAATCAACCTCCAAAAACACGACGCAATTTTAATAATTATGGAAATAATATTGTTTTATGGAATAAATATGGAAAAATTTATGAGCGATTTTACTATATTTATAAACTGGATGAATTAAAAACCTTATTTAATTTATGTGGATTAGCAATTACAAATTATGAGTTTAGTTGCGGTAATGAAATATTTACACTAATTAAAAATTAAAAATTAAAAATTAATAATTAATAATTAAAAATTAAAAATTAAAAAGACTGATTGCCAAAGTTTATATTTAATATTTTTATTTATATTACTAAATGTAATCTCTCTTATCTTCCAAAATTATTTACAAAAACTATAAGCATAAATAGTTATAGCAATAATTCCTAATACAAATCCTAAATGAAATTTAAACTGCATCTTTTTGTAAATGTTTAACCATCCTTGAATTTGTGTCTTATCATTTAAATGTAGCAGCATATAATCGGTCTTTGGGTATAATATATAAAATAAGTAGTTAGTAACAAAAGTAATACTGGCAACCATACAAATTTTTGGAATATTAGATATTTTCGTTTTTTTATCAATAAAAAACAAATATTTTTCTCCAAAATAAACAGCTATTAAAGATAATATAATTCCTAAAAAGAACCCACCATAATATATATTTTTGCGCTCTTGAATTATTTTTTCATATAATACTTTTTGCTCTTGTGTTAATGTATTTATAAATTCTTGCTTATTATTATCATTAGTACAAGAAAATATTGTATAAATATTAGCAATTAAAAAAACAGAGGCAAACATACATGAACCATAACAAACCATTTTATATTATTTGAATATAATTTTTTATAAGTTTTATAAGTTTTATAAGTTTTATAAGTTTTATAAGTTTTATAAGTTTTATAAGTTTTATAAGTTTTATAAGTTTTATAAGTTTTATAAGTTTTATATTTAAACTCATTTACGTTATGAACCAAAAATATTATATATTTTTGAATATATAATGGATTTAAATATTGAAAATTATAGTAATGAAGAAATATTTAAAATATTAAATATTGATGGTAAAGTTCTTGAAAAAAATGCTCTGTCTTATGAAATTTTATATAATAAATTACAAATAAAAATAGATAAATTGCGAAATAGCGATGTTAATGAACTAAGTGAGTTAAGTGAAAATAAAGCACAAATGGTAGATTTTTTTTATCAATGTTTTATTAAAGTTAATAAATTACTAGAAGAAAATCAAGAAAATAGTCTTATTGTTCAAGATAATCATAATATTATTAAACATAATGAAACTAAAAAAGAGGAATATTATTCGGTAAATTATAAAAGCGGAACAATAAATCCACTAACTATAAAAACATATAAAACAGTTATTGCTATTGATACACGATTTAGAGATAATTATGAGAGCACAAGTTCCAGCAATTTTATAATAACTTTGCCCACTAATTTTAAAAAAGTCTTGTCTATGCAAGTAGTAAATTATCAACTTCCTTATACTATTTATTCAGTATCAAAAAAAACAGGTTCCAATTCTTTTTATGTAAATAATAGTTTAATAGAAATAATTGATGGTGTTTATGATGAAATTTCGTTAGTTCGAGAAATAAATAAACAATTATCAAGTGATATTTCTCTCACATATAATCCAATAAGTTCAAAGTTTTCTTTTACTAGTTCTTCAATCTTTAGTTTAAACTTTGATTATTTTGAAAATAATCAAATGTGTTATAATTTGGCAAATAATATAACTAAAAACCAATTGACATTGGGTTGGATACTAGGTTTTAGAAATAATAGCACAATTAAAAATATAGTTAAAAAATATGAAGGTTTAACTAGTTATGAAGCAGAAAATTGTTATGATGGAGGAGTTAGTAATAAATATTATTTATTATCAATAGATGATTATCAAAATAATCATAATAATGCTTTTGTTTCAGCTTTCAAATATCAATCATTAACAGACAATAACATATTATGTAAAATGACAAATTCGAAAGAAGACGGAATGAAAACAATATTATATCCAAAAAGAATCTATTTTGGTCCAACAAATATTAATAAACTACATATAAGAATTTATGATGAATATGGCAGAATATTAGATGTAAATAATGGCGATTTATCAATCGAATTAGAGTGCGAAATCTTATATGATTTATAGCGCATAGCAGATAAGTGTAATAAATTAATACTTTAAATATTACACTGTTGATTGTTGGAGTTTCATTTCTTGAATAATTACTTCTAATTCAAACGTAAATTCTTCAGTTATTGATTGAACTAAATTTCCAAAATGATCTATTATTTTAATATTAAAATCAGATAAAAGAATAGGACCGTTATACTTTCTTATATTATTTTTATTATCTATATTATCTAATACTTCATATATATAATAATTATTAATTACATTTCCCTTATATGTATTTATTTTGGCCAATATTTTATCACTTGATATATTATTTTTCAAAAATAATTGGTGCGTTTCAATAATTGTACTTATATTTTCTTTAAAACAAAAAAATATTGGGTTATTTAGCGCACAATATGTTTTAGGTGATATTAATTTATAGTTAGTATTTGGATTACCACTTGTATCAGGATTATAATTCGTGTCAAATCCTAATATTGTTGCCAATGAATATGGTTGAACATAATTTGTTGTAAAATCTATTTCATAATGTTTAAAATTATTAATATAATCACTAGATGTATAACTTGAACTTAAATCAAACATACATTGCTTAGTATTTTTATTGATTGAAAAAGTAAGCGCATTAATAAATGTTGAATCAGCAATATTTTTATCTTCATAATCATCTTGTGTAAATATATCTAATATTTCTCCCGTTGAAGTAACAGTTAAATTTTTAAACTTATTGTTTAAAAAACTTTCCATTTCTGTAATATCTTCATAATATCCATTATCTATTGTTATTGAACAACTAAAATTATTCGTATATGATATATCAAAATCGTTAATATTAATGTACTCAAATTTTTTTATTATAAAAGTATTGTTTGCTTTCGAAGTATGTATTAAAAAAGGTTTTTTTATATTTATTGCTGTTAATTTACATTGAATAACATTATTGAGCGAATTTGTTAATTGTATTTTACAATCTGTTGATAAAGAACCAATAACGTTTTTATCAATTCTAAAAAAAGTATTAAAATATAAAATTTTATATATTTCATATTTTTCTATAATTGCTCGTGACTCTGTTTCAGTTGGTTTATATTTTGAATAATCTACATATGATTCTTTAATAGTGTCGCGTGTTGCTATTATTTCATTTGTGGCATTTGTTTTCTCGTCTTCCGCGTTGGTCTCGTCTTCATCTTCGTCTTCATCTTCGTCTTCGGTATCATTATTAATAAAACTATGATTAGTACTAGTTACTTCAATATTATTATTGGCATTAGTATGTAAATACTTATCTAAATTATTACTTGACAAATGGTTTAATAATTTATTTTGCGCTTCAAAAAAAAAACTTTTTATAGGTTCATTATTTTTGAAAATATTTGAAGTCAAAATGTGTATTTTTAACAATATTTTTTCTCGTGTAAATTCGTCTAATTCTATTAAATTGTATAGTTCGCTTATACTATAATCTTCTATAGCAGTATTAAAAGATTGTAAATTATTTTCTAGATACATTTATAAAAATATTATATTTAATGTTGTTGGATTAGTTTTATATTTTTAATAGTTACAAATCTATTAATATACATAGCAATTAAGAATTTAACAAAATTAAATTCTTCATTATTGATTATTTTTTTTGGTAATTTTTGTATTCCTTGACCTCTTTTACAATGATTTGCCGATTTAAATAAGTATTCTTCTAACCAGTTAATTACATCCTTTTCATACGTGTTAAAATGTATTCTATTTATTCGGCAATTTGATTTATAAATGTATCGATTATAATTATTGTCTGTATAAATTTTATAATATTTTTTATTTTCTCGCGCACAACTATTTGTTATTATGCCTATACCTTCTACAATATTTTTGCTATTATTCATTTCTAATACTAATAATGTTGTATATGGTAAAATAGTTTCACTAATTCTAACTGGACAACCATATACACAACCAATGCCATTGTTATTTTCTTTTATCCACTTTCGGTTTTCATCAAAGGTAATATTATTAAATCGAGTAACACATATTTCCATAACTAGTCAGTTATTTATTTAATACTTTAATAAATAAACAATAAATAACTATCAATTTTTTCAAAATTTATAACTCTTTTAGGTAATAGCATTGAATTTTAACCTCATTAGTACTTTGACTAACTGTTTCTTTTATAATATTAATTTTTTCTTCATTACAATAGTTATGTAATAAAACATCGTTTATTGAATATAAAAATTTATATTTGCTTATACATTTGTATAGGTCGCTAGCGTGCGCAACATTTTTAGGATTTACCGAGTTAATAATTATATAATTATCTACTAATGATATGTTTAAATTTAAACTATTATTTACAAGTGGTAAATTAAACTCTATTAAATTTTTTTTTTGAATTATTGTTAGTTCGTTAACAATTTTCATAATATTCATAGTTTTTTCTTGAAAAATATCTAATAATATATTTTCTACTAGTCCAGACTTATAGTCTTCGCTATATTTTTCTTTTAATGTTTCTCTGATTTTAGATTTAATAGTTTTCACATTTGAAGTATAAAATTCAGTTACTATTTGTAATAACTCAGACTCTTGTATAAGCAAAATATTATTTGATTTTAAATAATTTTTGTATTCTTCTTCAATTATAGTAAAAATACACTGTTTAATTGTATCTATAATATATATCTTTGACATAATATACTAATATATTAATTATATAATTAGTATTTATGTTTTAGTTTAATTTAATTTTTTGACTATAAATTAAAAATACTATATAAATTAAACTCAATATATAAACTATTTAATGAATTATTATAAAATGAAATATGATAAAATGAAATATTTTAAGAATTTTTATTATTGTATTTTGGACTTTTATAACAAAACCAAGTATTTTGTTTATTTTAATATATTTTTGAATGTAATATTTATAAATTATATATATTATACATTTTTGGGGACGACAAGTAATAAATTAATATTACTATTAAATTACAGTATAAATTTAAATGGGTGTATTATAATCAAATTAATTCAATGGTTAAATAATCACGTATCATTCATAAAAAATGATGCCAACAAAAATAGTGCTATTATAAAATTATTTTCAAAATATTATGAAAATTGTACTATTCATAATTTGAAGTATACCAAAAATTTATTTTTTGAAGAATTTGGTTATGTATTTGATGATGTATTTACATTGGATGAAACTTTTTCTGTTAAATCTGGTTCTATTGCACAAGTTTATAAAGCGTATTTTAAAAATACTATAAATACTATAAATACTATAAATACTATAAACGATTGTTGTATAGAAAATCCTATTGCTATAAAGGTTGTTCATCCAGAAATAGAATATCAAATGCTGTTTCCTATTTATTTTATAAACATTTATAAATTTTTTGTAACTAATTTTACATTTTTAAAAACCTATGATACTATTATTAATTATGATTCCTTTTTTATTAATTTGAGAAATCAAATTAATATGGTAAATGAATATAAAAATAATGAATATTTTTATAATAAATATATTGCTAATGATGTTATTATAATACCTAAACCGTTATTTAAAAGCAAAAGTTTTTTAATTATGGAATATATTGAAGGTGAGTTTTTAGAAAAAATGGATGTGAGCATTTATAAAAAAAAAATCTTGATGTCATTTCTTAGTATTTTTATTAAAGATAGTTATATGTTTGGAAAATATATACATTGTGATTTACATGATGCTAATTGGAAAGTGCTAAAAGAAAAAAATGATAAATATCATATTGATGCTGATGCTGATGCTGATGCTTCTTTTACATATAAAATAATTATATATGATTTCGGTTATATTATAGAAAATAATTTAAATGAGCAGATTAAAAATTTAATTTATTATTTGGACATAAATAATATTTATGAAATTGGTAAAATATTATTTGAGCACATAGAAAATTTAAAGCTAAAAGATTCTAATTCATTAGAGTTTTTAGATTATAAAGAAGTTCTTATTCGTAAATTTGTAGCCTTTAATGAACGTTGTTATCCATATACAGATAGTAATATATATGCTTGCTATAATTTTTGCCATAGTTATGGATATAAGTTAAAAAATAATTTATTGGATTTATTTGTTAGTAGTATGTTATTAGATAAATATTTTAAAAAATATTTATTTTTTAACTATAATAGTAATAACACTATAAAATTTGATGATGAAAAATATTATAAAAGTGTTTATGATACAAATTTATTTTATATAAATTTATGTGAAAAATATGATATTTTTCATAATGTTAAAGATTTTTTGAATAGTAAATATATTAATAATACATTTTTTATTGAAAAAATTAATTATAATAATAATTATTTTAATTCATTACATGTAAATGATACTTTTGATATTTAAACTATATACATTTAAAACATAATGAAGATGAAAATATTGGAACAAATAATTTGTTTGATTTTAAATCATATAAATTATTTGTTTTCCAAATAATCCATCCAGTCCCTTTACAATATTTACAACATGTTGTATTAGAGATTTTTAATTGTTTTTTAATAATATACATATTAATATATTCATTTTCAAAGTTGCTTTTAATACTATTTACATTGGCACATAGATTATTTGATAAATTAACGCGCTTTAACGCAACTACTAGCATATTATTTTTACAATAATTCAAATATTATCAAATAATTGAATTATTTCAATTTTATTATATAAAAAATTGATAGTTATTAAGTTTTATTATTTTTAATATATTGTATTGTATTATATTATTGTATTGTATTATATTATTGTATTGTATTATATTATTGTATTTTAATAATGATTATTGCCAATAATGACGAATATATTGATTTATTCTTATGCGAGGCAGATAAAACTATTAGCACTGGAAATATTATATACATAAAAAAGGCTATTATAAGTTATAGTAATTACATAAATACCTCTTATATTAGTTGGGCAAACTCATTGATTTTAGAAATTATACAAGAAAAGTTAGAATATATTGAATTATAATATATTATATATTATATATTATATATTATATATTATATTATATAAAATAAAAAATGGCCGCACCCCCCGTTCCTAACTTTGAGGAGTTGTGGAAAACATATTCAACCATTACGGATACGAATAAACCGCCAGCGTTTGTCTTTATTGCTAATTATATTAATGAACCTGAACGACGTGAATATATTAAAAATAATTTAAAGACAAATTTAAGTGAAAACTACTTTAAAAGGGGTAAAGCATTACCTAGTAGCGATGAACTCTGGAAACTTCTACCAAATATATTGTTTAATATGGAATATACGAATACCACATTTATTGGACCTACAGAATCATATGAAAAAAAGAGCAATGTGCCCCGCACTTACGATGACGCCAAAGAGGATCATCAGATTAAAACAAATATAGATCCAATATCAGAATATTTTTGGGAGGGCGGAGGTGCTATTAGACCGGAGCAACGAGATAAGTGGTATGTGAAAATCAAAAAATTTTATGAAGAAAAAAAAGTTATTCCTGACTTTAAAACGCGGTTGGACTATGCAAAAGAGGTTTTAAATATTCCTGCTGCTGGACCTGCTGCTGCTCCTGCTGGTGCTTCTAGTACTGTTGCTTCTAGTGCTAGTCCTGCTAGACCTGCTGGACCTCCTGCTGCTGCTAGACCTGCTGCTGCTAGTGCTACTGCTGCTACTGGTGCTTCTAGTACTGCTGCTAGACCTGCTGGTAGTGCTAAATCTGTTAGTACTGCTGTTGCTAGTGCTGCTAAAACTCCT
>Ga0209768_10000277_pt1 | contig 34949 bp, 30 predicted proteins | sample LauGreSBDMM110SD_3_FD_187564 | JGI IMG/M metagenome (GOLD analysis project Ga0209768, IMG submission 187564) | Freshwater lake microbial communities from Lake Michigan, USA - Sp13.BD.MM110.SD (SPAdes) (version 2) | ecosystem: Environmental > Aquatic > Freshwater > Lake | place: Lake Michigan... | reverse complement strand
TCGTGCCTGTGGTGCAGGCCACATTCAAGGTGGTCACAGAGTTTGATGCGCCCAGCGAACGTGGTGAAGGTGGTTATGGATCAACGGGCAAGGGGTGAGGCCCAAGGCCCTTTGCTCAGTGAAGTTCAGTGAAGCAAACCGCCAGCCGAGCCAGGTGTGTCGCCTAATTCAATTTTGAAAAAACCAGTTCCGCAGGTGCCAGCTTCTTGCTCTTGGTCTGTGGCCAAGCGCACATGATTGACCTTGAGGCTAATGCGCAAAGCGATGCCTGACAAAGGGTGGTTGCCATCTAGCACCACGTGATCGGGATAAATTTCGGTGATGGTGTAAAGCACATTGCGCGGCGCATCTGGGTTGCAGCCAGCAGGCAAGGCGTTGCCCTCGATGGTGAGGCCTTCCTGAATGTCCTTGGGAAAGAGCGCGCGGGGTTCTAAAAAGAGCAAGTTCTCGTCAAAATCTCCAAATGCATCTTCGGGTTCAAGGTGCAAATCGACCTTGGCTCCGGCGGCATGGCCCTGAAGCGCTTCTTCTATTTTGGGCAGCAAATCATGACCACCCAGGTAGAAAGCTACCGGTTCATCGAGCTCGTCTAAAACTTCGCCCAAAGTATCTTTAAGCGTCCAGGTCAGTTCGACCACACATTGAGAAGTAATATCCATCTGAGAATTGTCGCAGTTTTGAAATCGTTTTTGAATTGAATGTGATGCAAAAAAATACACCCTTGATCTTGTTGGCGGGATTGACGCCTGCCCAATTCATGAAACGCCATTGGCAGAAGAAACCCTTGCTCATTCGGCAAGCCATCCCGGGCATGAAGCCCTTGATCGACCGATCGGCCTTGTTGGACATGGTTGAAAGCGAGGAGGTTGAGTCGCGACACATTGTTAGGAAAGGTGAGAAATGGACCTTGAAAAAAGGCCCTATCAGCCGAAAAAGTTTGCCTTCCCTGAAAACGCCCGACTGGACGGTGCTCATCCAAGGGGTGGATCTGCACAACGATGCCGTTCATGCGCTATTGCAACAATTTCGATTTGTACCCGATGCGAGGCTGGACGACCTGATGATCAGTTATGCCACGGAGGGCGGCGGTGTGGGACCCCATTTCGACAGCTACGACGTGTTTCTTTTGCAGGCGCATGGTCAGCGCAAGTGGCGCATTGGGCGACAGAAAAAGTTTGAGTTGCAAGAAGGTGTGCCCCTCAAAATTTTGAAAGCATTCAAGCCCGAAGCTGAATTTGTGCTGAACCCTGGTGACATGCTTTATTTGCCCCCGGGATATGCCCACGATGGCACGGCTGTGGGTGAGTGCATGACTTATTCCATTGGCTTCAAGGTGCCTCGAAGTGCCGAGTTGGCCAGTGAATTGTTGATGGGCTTGTCTGAAGAGATGACTGAAAATGCAGGCTCAAGTTTGGATGTGATTTACCAAGACCCCAGTCAAACAGCCGCTATCAAAGACGCTGGTATTCCTGCGGCGCTGCAAAAATTTGCTTCGCAAGCAGTTGCCAAAGCGCTCAAAGATCCCCAAATTTTGAATTGTTTGCTGGGTGAAACACTGACAGAGCCCAAACCCAGTGTGTGGTTCGACCCCCCGAATCAGGACGTCTTAAGTGCATTTGCATGGCCATGTGGTGTTCGCCTCGATCGAAGAACCAAAATGTTGTTTGATGCCAAGCACATCTTTGTCAATGGTGAGAGTTTTAGGGCAGCTGGAAGGGACGCCAAGCTGCTTCAAAAGTTGGCCAATGAGAAGTACTTAACTGCCAAAGAGGCTTCGGGCCTGAGCGAGGCGGCTGCTCAATTGATGAAGGCCTGGTGGGAGGAGGGGTGGTGGCACCCATCTGACTTGATCGAGAATGATGTGACATGATTAAAGCTATAATCGGAGGCTGGACATCAAGAGCTCGAGTGCTTGCTGTTCTGTCAACAGGCTTTTTTAAACCTGATGACAATTTCCCGGAAATTGTTTTTTACTAACTTTAAGGATAATAATCATGACCAAGTCCCTCGTTTTGGCTGCCGTGATCGCTGCTGCTGCTTTGGCTGCCTGCGGTAAAAAAGAAGCTGCTGCGCCAGCACCTGCACCAGCACCCGCTGCAGCGCCAGCCGCTCCTGCAGCGCCTGCTGCTGATGCTAAGCCAGCTGATGCTGCTGCTCCTGCAGCTGCTGCGCCAGCCGCAGCACCTGCTGCTGCTCCTGCAGAAGCGCCTAAGAAGTAATTCTTGGCAGTCAAAGAAAAACCCCGCTCTGCGGGGTTTTTTTTCGCCCAGACTTTGTGAGTCTGAAAAAGTACTTGGGCTTATTTGATTTCGTCAGCCAACAGTTTGATGATTTTGTCTGCATTGGCCGAGGTTTCAGGAATACCGTCAGCGCCCTGAACCATCACGGTTGAAACGTCGCCCTTGCTGGTCACGGCAATGCGGTATTTGGCCAGTGTTGGAATGACTTTGTCACTTGTGAACAGCTTGGCAAAAAAGCCTGGTTCTTTGCCTGTGGTGCCGGGTGGTGCGTAACGCACAAAGAACACACCTTGGGCGCGATCACGGTCTTCTACTGTAAATCCAGTTCGATCAATGGCCACACCGACGCGTCGCCATGCGCGTTCAAAGCCGTCCTTGATTTCGATGGCAGGCAGATTGTTTTGCTTGATCACCTTCACATCGGCTGGCATGGCTGTGCCAGATGATGTTGTCGTGACTGAACTGGCTGAACTGGCCAAAGCAGCATTGGCAGAGAGGCTTTGGCCGCCCAATTTCATCATCAGACGGCGCAGAAATTCAATTTCCAATTCTGGATCGGCTGCACGAGGCGACCAAACTGTGGCATCTTTCAGGGGACTGGTATAAATTTCAGCCAAGCCGCGATGGGTGATGGTAATTTCCAAACCATTGGCCGTTCTCTCAATGCGGGTGCGAAAGCGATCACGTTCGCCAGTTGAGTAGAGAGAGTCAAATATTTTGCCAACTGCTTTGCGCAAAAAGTCTTGTGGCAATTTAGCGCGATTTTCGGCCCAGTCAGTTTCCATGATGCCCAACTCGGGTTGGTCAAGATTGAGCACGAAACCATTGTCTTTCCAAAATTCACGCAATGGCTCCCAAACGGAATCTGCGCTTCTGTTAATGACCAAATAACGCTGAGTGCCTGTGCGCACAATGCGAGCTTCGCCCGCTTGATTGGCAGCGGTGCCAGCATCTTGGGCGGTACGAGCGGGAGATGCTGCCGATGCGGCACTGGCCAATGCGCTGTTCGAGCCGGCCACTTGATACCGAGAGTCACGCCTTAACTGTGTGAGATCTGGCGGGATTTGAAGCGTGGGTGCTTGACTGGCGCTTTTGTAATCAATTTTGCTTTCTTCTAACGTAGAGCAGCCGGTTAAAAAGCAGGTAAGTGCTGCGGCACAAGCCATTGCATTCAAGCGACGAGCAGATGGGGCAAATCGATTCACGGGGGTGTCCTTAAATAAGTCCGCTGGCACGCAACGCGGCTTCAACCACGGGCTGCTGAGATTTTGAGAGTTCGGTCATTGGCAGACGCAAGGTGCCGCCGCACAAGCCCATTCGGGCCATGGCCCATTTGACTGGAATGGGGTTGGCTTCGACAAATAAATTCTTGTGCATGGGCATCAATTTGAATTGAATTTCCATGGCTTTTTGAACATCACCCGCCATGGCAGCTACGCACAGTTCGTGCATCAAGCGGGGTGCCACATTGGCTGTCACGCTGACATTGCCTTTGCCTCCGCACAGCATGAGTGCCACAGCGCTTGGATCATCGCCCGAGTAGACAGCAAATTCTTTGGGCAAATCGCGAATGAGCCACTGTGCGCGTTCAATGTTGCCTGTGGCTTCTTTGATGCCCACAATGCCAGGCACTTGTGCCAAACGCAAAACTGTTTCGTGCTGCATATCGGCTACGGATCTGCCCGGTACGTTGTACAGAATGACTGGCAAATCGGGCACCGCTTCTGCGATGGCTTTAAAGTGTTGGTACAAGCCTTCTTGCGTTGGCTTGTTGTAATAGGGCACAACTTGCAATTGGCAATCGGCGCCAACGCTTTTGGCAAACTTGGCCAACTCGATGGCCTCAGCGGTGGAGTTGGCGCCACAACCGGCCATGATGGGTACGCGGCCTTTGGCTTGTTCAACCGACACCCGAATGATTTCTCGATGTTCTTCAACATTGACAGTAGGCGACTCGCCGGTGGTGCCCACCACGCCAATGCAATCGGTGCCTTCGGCAATGTGCCAATCGATCAGTTTTCTCAGGCTGTCGTAATCGACAGAGCCGTCCTCCAACATGGGAGTGACCATGGCGGGAATGCTGCCGGTAATGGGTTGAAATGTTTTCGTCATGGCGAATGAAGTGGTCGACAAATAAGCATTCTAACGACTGCTAAGCCAAAACGGATGCGGCAAGTCATTGACTTTCTGTGCGGCCACAATTCGTTGAACGCATTTAGCGGGTTGATCCCAATACCCATTCTCATAGGCAATGACATGCAACTGGGCACATGTTTGAAGCAACTCGCCAGGCTTGAGCAAGAATTCGGGACGCGAAGGTTTGCCAAATTTTTCGTGGCCCAGAGCGAAAGTTTCGTAAATTAAGAGCCCTTCTGGCTTTAAGCATTCCAAAATGCGAGGCATCAGTGGGCGCCATAAGTAATTGGTGACGAGGACCACATCAAAGGTCTGGCCGCTGAAGGGCCAGGGCCCGCCTTCGATGTCAGCTTCGACCACCTTTCCGTAGGCATTTGCTTCAGCCAAGGCCTCGGCCGAGCGGTCTACACCTGTGCAAAGGTGCCCTAGGCTTTGAAAGTACTTCATGTGCCTGCCTGCGCCGCAAGCCAGATCCAAAACTTGACTTTGAGGTTTTGCCAAGTGCGACCATCGCTGAACCCAAAGGGAGGGGGCTTCTGTGCCGTGCATCGTCTGGATACTCCTGTTGAATCTCGTTTTTTGGAAAGCTGCGTGCCCCGCATGATGCCCGATTGTGTAGACAAATGCTCGGTTGAACTGTAAATTTATCCAGTACTTTGTTTGAATTCGCACTACAATCTGCGCCCATGGCCACATCTACCTCTGCAAAACCATCTCCCGAATATGGCGAAGGCTCTATTCGAGTCCTCAAAGGCTTAGAGCCCGTCAAGCAACGGCCGGGCATGTACACCCGAACCGATAACCCACTGCACGTGATCCAAGAGGTGCTAGACAACGCAGCAGACGAAGCGCTGGCCGGTCATGGAAAGAAAATCAAAGTCACCCTTCATGCCGATGGCTCGGTCAGCATTGAAGACGATGGTCGCGGTATTCCGTTCGGGCTGCACCCTGAAGAAAAAGCCCCAGTCATTGAGTTGGTCTTCACGCGATTGCATGCGGGCGGTAAATTCGACAAGGGCAGTGGCGGCGCCTACAGTTTCTCGGGCGGCCTGCATGGCGTGGGTGTGAGTGTCACCAACGCCCTGGCCAAGCGTTTGGAAGCCATCAGCTACCGTGAAGGTCAAGTGGCTGCATTGGCATTTTCTGGCGGCGATGTGATTGAGCAACTCGTCACGCGCAAAGCCGGTGAGGGCGATCGCAAGCAAGGCACCACGGTGCGCGTGTGGCCCGATGCCAAGTATTTTGAATCGAGTGTCTTGCCCATGACCGAGCTGACGCATTTGCTGCGCAGCAAAGCGGTACTGATGCCCGGCGTCACAGTGACCTTGTTGAACGAAAAAACCAAAGAGACCCAAACTTGGCAATACAAAGCCGGACTGCGCGATTACCTCATGCAAACTTTGAATGGCGATCCCGTCATTCCTTTGTTTGAAAATGAAGGCTTTGCAGACAGTAACCACGACAGCTTTGCAGAAGGTGAAGGCGCCAGTTGGGCGGTGGCATTTACAGAAGATGGTCAGCCTGTTCGCGAAAGCTATGTCAACCTCATTCCCACCACCGCAGGCGGCACGCACGACAGTGGTTTGCGAGATGGTTTGTTCACGGCAGTCAAGAGCTTCATTGAACTGCACAGCTTGCTCCCAAAGGGCGTCAAACTCATGCCCGAAGATGTGTTTGCGCGCGCCAGTTTTGTGTTGTCGGCCAAGGTGCTCGACCCACAATTTCAAGGTCAAATCAAAGAGCGTTTGAATTCACGCGATGCCGTGCGTTTGGTGTCTAGTTTTGTTCGCCCCAGCCTAGAGTTGTGGCTGAACGAGCACGTGGAATACGGAAAGAAGTTAGCCGAGTTGGCCATCAAGGCCGCGCAGCATCGTCAAAAAGCTGGCCAAAAAGTGGAGAAGCGCAAGAGTTCAGGCGTGGCAGTGTTGCCCGGCAAACTGACAGATTGTGAAAGCAAAGACATTGCACACAACGAAGTGTTTTTGGTCGAAGGCGACTCGGCGGGCGGCAGTGCCAAAATGGGCCGCGACAAAGAGTGTCAAGCCATTCTGCCTTTGCGCGGCAAGGTACTCAACACTTGGGAAGTCGATCGCGATCGCTTGTTTGCCAACAATGAAATTCACGACATCTCTGTGGCCATCGGGGTCGATCCACATGGCCCCAACGACTCGCCCGATTTGTCGGGTTTGCGTTATGGCAAGATTTGCATCTTGAGCGATGCCGATGTTGACGGCTCGCACATTCAAGTCTTGCTCTTGACGCTGTTTTTTAGGCACTTTCCCAAGCTCATTGAAACTGGCAATCTGTTTGTGGCGCGTCCGCCTTTGTTTCGCGTGGATGCGCCTGCACGTGGCAAAAAACCAGCCGCCAAGATGTACGCATTGGACGAGGGTGAATTGCAAAGTATCTTAGACAAACTGCGCAAAGACGGCGTGCGCGAAGGCGCATGGAGCATTAGCCGATTCAAAGGCTTGGGTGAGATGAATGCAGAGCAATTGTGGGAAACCACACTCAATCCAGATACACGTCGTTTGCTGCCTGTTCAACTAGGCACCCTGGACTTTGCACAAACCGAAAGTTTGATCACCCAATTGATGGGCAAGGGCGAAGCGGCAGCGCGCCGCGAATTAATGGAATTGCATGGTGATGACATTGAAGTTGACATCTAAGTGCTCAGTCAACGCCTTCCTGAATTGCTTAGATTTGAAATGATCCCAACATGAACGATCAACCGACCTTAGACCTTCAAAACAGCGAGTCCGATGACTCTCTGAATTTGGCCACTTATGCGCAGCGCGCCTACCTTGAATATGCCTTGAGCGTGGTCAAGGGCCGTGCCTTGCCCGATGTGTGCGATGGTCAAAAACCAGTCCAGCGGCGCATTTTGTATGCCATGTCTCGCATGGGTTTGGGCTTTTCGGGCGCTACGGGTGCCAAGCCGGTTAAAAGTGCGCGGGTGGTTGGCGATGTGCTGGGCCGCTTCCACCCCCATGGCGACCAAGCTGCTTACGATGCGTTGGTGCGCATGGCTCAAGACTTTAGCCAACGCTACCCGCTCATTGATGGCCAAGGTAACTTTGGCAGCCGCGATGGTGATGGCGCAGCGGCCATGCGCTACACGGAAGCACGTCTTTCGAAAATCACCACTTTGTTGTTGGATGAGATAGACCAAGGTACCGTCGACTTCATTCCCAACTACGATGGATCTACCGAAGAGCCGCGACAGTTGCCAGCGCGTTTGCCCTTTGTGTTGATGAACGGTGCCAGTGGCATTGCAGTGGGTTTGGCCACTGAAATTCCAAGTCACAATTTGCGTGAAGTGGCCGATGCGTGCGTAGCCCTCATCAAGTCGCCCAAGCTCACCAACGAAGAATTGTTTGCCTTGGTACCCGGCCCCGACTATCCAGGCGGTGGCCAAATCATCAGCCCAGCCTCCGACATTGCGGATGCCTATCGTACAGGCCGTGGCTCTCTGAAGGTGCGCGCGCGTTGGAAAATTGAAGACATGGCGCGGGGTCAATGGCAATTGGTGGTCACTGAACTGCCGATTGGTGTGAGCTCACAAAAAGTGCTGGAAGAAATTGAAGAGCTCACCAACCCCAAAGTGAAGGCAGGCAAGAAAGCCCTGAGTCCAGACCAAATGCAACTCAAGGCCAGTGTCTTGTCCTTGCTTGACGTGGTGCGCGATGAGTCCAGCAAAGATGCTGCAGTGCGTTTGGTGTTTGAGCCCAAAACCAGCCGCATTGAACAACAAGAACTCATTACGGCTTTGCTGGCGCACACCAGCTTGGAAACCTCCTCGCCCATCAACATGACCTCGGTGGGCATCGATGGCAAGCCCGTGCAAAAGTCATTGCGCCAAATGTTGCTTGAGTGGATTACCTTCCGCCAACAAACCATCGTTCGCCGCTCTGAGCATCGCCTAGGCAAGGTGATGGACCGCATCCATATTTTGGAAGGCCGTCAGTTGGTGTTGCTCAACATTGACGAGGTGATTGCCATCATTCGCCAAAGCGATGAGCCCAAGCAGGCTTTGATGACTCGTTTCAAACTGAGCGAGCGTCAAGCCGAAGACATCCTTGACATTCGACTACGCCAATTGGCCCGTTTGGAAGGCATCAAGATTGAGCAAGAGTTGAAAGAACTTCGCACCGAGCAAACACAACTTGAAGAAATTTTGGCCAACCCTTCCGCACTCAGACGCTTGATGGTGAAAGAGATCGAGCAAGATGCCAAAGCATTTGCCGACCCGCGCCGCACACTCATCCAAGAAGAGAAGAAGGCTGTGGCCGAAGTGAAAGTGGTTGACGAACCTGTGACTGTGGTGGTTTCGGAAAAAGGCTGGGTGCGTGCACGCCAAGGTCATGGTCACGACGCTAGCAGTTTTGCATTCAAGGCGGGCGATGGTTTATATGGCGCCTATGAGTGCCGCACTGTCGACACTCTGCTGGCCTTTGGTACAGCCCAAAAAGGCAGTGGTCGTGTTTACTCTGTGCCTGTGGCTGCGTTGCCTGGAGCGCGTGGCGATGGCCAGCCTGTGACCACGCTCATTGAACTGGAACCCGGAACTCAGATTGCACATTACTTTGCAGGACCTTCAAACGCCACACTCTTGCTTTCGAGTTCCGGCGGCTACGGTTTCATGGCGACAGTGGACAACATGATTTCGCGTCAAAAAGGCGGCAAAGCTTTTCTCACAGTGGGCGAGGGCGAATCGGTGTGCGCACCATCGCATGTGTCGGGCTCAAACGCGACGCCGCAACCAGGCGCTAAAGTGATGCCTGCCGCAACGCATGTCGCGTGCGCTTCCACAGGGGGGCGCATTCTCACTTTTGAAATCAGTGAACTCAAGCTGATGGAGAAGGGGGGGCGTGGATTGATGCTGCTTGATTTGGAAGCCAAAGACACGCTGGCTGGCGCAGCCGCCTACACCCGCAGTGTGAAGCTCACGGGTATTGGACGTGGCGGTAAAGACCGCGAAGAAACGCTTGAAATTAGAAGCTTGAACAATGCGCGGGCGGCTAGAGCGCGCAAAGGCAAGGCTGCTGATTTGGGCTTCAAGCCAACCCAAATTTCACGCGTTGAATAAAGCAGAGGTTTATCTTTTGGGTGCGAAATGCATGCGCGGCACAAACTGGTAAGTGGAACGCCAGCAAGTAGCTAACAACTCTTCGGGGCCATTCCTGTGGGTTAATTTCTTGCGAAGTCTTGAGACACACACTTGCAAGCGTTTGTTGTTGTAAAAATCTGAGAGGCCCCAGATGGCCATTTCTAAGGCATCGCTGCGCAATGCTTGTTCGGGGGCCATGGCCAATTGCGTCAGCAGAACGGTTTCCATGGCGGTCAGCCCAATGGCATTGTTGGCTGGGCCGGTTAGCAAGGCCCGCACCGGATCGATGGTCCATCCGGTTTTGAGGGTTCTGGGAAGCCTTGCTGCCAAGCGTTCAATGATGGCGATCAATTCACTGGGGTTAAACGGTTTGCTAATGCAGACGTCAGCACCCGCAGCAATTGCGGCAATGCGCTCTTGGGGCTCGGTGGCAGGGGCAATCATGACCACTCGAACTTCTGGGTGCTTGGCCAATTTGGCCGCATAGGTCAGGCTTTGCTCGCCCAATGTGAGGGCATCTAAAACTACAACATCACTGATTTGGTGGGCGTTTTGTGCGGCTAAGTCCTGTGCGTCAATGTAGTGATGGCATTGAATGCCTGCAGTGTGAAGGTGGGCAAGGACCTGTTCCGCCAAGTTAGAGTCTTGTTCGACGAAGCTGACACAGAGTGGTTTCATAGCGAATTTCCTGTCTAAATGTTTACTTAAGAATTCATAATAATTCTTTTTGTATGCATTTATTAATCAATATTTAATAATTTTGTAGTTAAAAGTGATTAATTATTTTAGGAAAACGCCATTTCCCCTCTCAAAACTATCAATAGTTGCTTTGCCTTGCTATGAACTTGCAAAGATAGGCAGTGTGGCAATTTTGTTGAATTAGGCTAATTCGGCGATCAATTCAATCTCGACGCAGGCACCCATGGGCAGTTGAGCAACGCCAAAAGCACTTCGAGCGTGCGCGCCGGCATCGCCAAATACCTGGCCCAACAACTCACTGCAGCCATTGGTCACCAGGTGTTGCTCTGTGAATTCAGATGTTGAATTCACCAGACTCATCACCTTGACGATGCGTTTGACCTTGTTAAGGTCACCGACAGCCGCATGCAGGGTTCCCAATAAGTCGATTGCAACCGCTCTGGCTGCAGCTTTGCCTTCTTCGGTTTGAATATTTTTACCAAATTGCCCCGTCCAAGCTTGCCCGTTCTTTTTGGCAATATGGCCGCTCACAAAAACCAAATTGCCAGTTTGAGCAAAAGGGACATAGGCTGCGGCGGGTGTGGCAACAGGTGGCAAAGTGATTTGCAATTCTTCTAGGCGTTTGTAGATGGACATATCGTAAAAATGGGTTAAAGGGTTCAAGTTTAAAGCGTTTCCACTGTGACACTGTTTCACTTGCACTGCAAGTCAACGTAACAGCGTGTGCTTCGAAATAGCAGCTAAGGCCTCCTAAACTAAAAAAAGCTGCGCCATGGTGGGCACAAAGAAAGGCTCAACATGGTGAGGACATTGCCTTGGTGCTTAACCGGGTGGCTTTTGGGTACAGCGCTTCAGTTGCAACAAGCCAGCCTATGGTCGCTTCCTCTTGTCTTGAGTGTTGGCAGTTTGGCATTTTCCATTGGCGTGCTCTCATGCTTGTTTCACACCAAGAATGCGCACTTTACAAACTGTCTTTTGGCTGCCTTGATTTCGTTTGCACTGGCTTTGTCCCTGGTCAATGCCCGTTGTCTTTGGCAGGCTCAACACAGACTGGATCCTTTGGTAGAGGGAAAAGAACTCAAGCTTTTGGGGGTCATTGCATCATTGCCGCAGCAAAGCGCCAGCGGTGTCAGATTCAGATTTCAAGTTCAATCTGCTTTGGAGGTCAATTCATCTCACAATGTCGTCGTACCGGAATGGATAGATCTTGCTTGGTACGACAGAGAGTCCGCTGATTGGATGTCAGGTAGACATTGGGCCGATCTCAAAGCGGGCGATACATGGCAGTTCAATGTGCGCCTTAAAGCGCCCCATGGCACGCTCAATCCAGGGGGCTTTGATGAGGCTTTATGGCGTTGGGAACAAGGGGTCATGGCCACAGGTTCTGTGCTGACAGGTAAGCGCGCTGAAGCGCCTCAAAAGATGCAGACATCATGGCTTTACCCCGTCGCACAAGCTCGGCAATACGTGCGATCTGAAATTGAACGCAAACTGGTGTCGGGCGATGCGCAGAGTCGGTCCAAGGCGGGCGTGATTGCGGCATTGGTCATGGGTGACCAGGCCGCCATTCAAAGCTCCGATTGGGATCTTTTCAGGGCTACGGGTGTCGCGCATTTGATGAGTATTTCTGGTTTGCACATTACCTTGTTTGCATGGGTGATGGCTGGCGCAATGCGAGGAATTTGGCGCTTCTCTGCTGCGCGTGGAAGTCGTCTTTGTTTGCTTTGGCCAGCGCCGAATGCCGCTGTCTTGGCAGGTGCCCTGTTGGCCACACTGTATGCGCTGTTCAGTGGCTGGGGCTTGCCCTCTCAAAGGACCGTCATCATGCTTTGGGTGCTGAGTTTGCTTCAACTCAGAGGCGTGCGTTGGCCACCTTTTTGGAGCCTTGGTTTGGCCTTGTGGGTGGTGGTTGCATTTGATCCTTGGGCTTTGCTACAAGCTGGTTTTTGGTTGAGCTTTGTGGCGGTGGGTGTCTTGATGGTCAGCGATCTATCGAAACATTCTGAGCTCACCCTGCTGGAGGATCAGGGCTCTGACACAGTGCAAAAAAATACGTTTCATTCAATCGGCCTTTATTTGATGGCTAAAGCATTTCAGTCTCTGAGGGGCTTGCTGCGAGAGCAATGGGTGGTCACACTGGCTTTAACCCCGCTTGCTGTTTTATTTTTTGGACAGGTTTCATGGGTGGGCCTGCTGGCCAATTTGGTGGCCATTCCGTGGGTCACTTGGGTGGTCACCCCAATTGCCATGATGGGTATATTGGCCTCACCGCTTTGGCTGGTGGCTTCTTGGGCCCTTCAACCCCTGATGGACATGCTCACGCTTTTGGCCAGTTTACAAGGCAGTGTTTGGCTGATGCCAACGCCGCCCTTTGTCTTGGCGGTCTTGGCTATTTTGGGTGGCTTGATGTTGTTACAAGCATGGCCATGGAACTTGCGTGCTTGGGGTGTGCTGTTCATGTTGCCAATCTTGCTGTGGCAAGTTCCTAAACCACAGCTTGGTCATTTTGATCTGTGGTTTGCCGATGTGGGACAAGGCAATGCGGTGTTGCTCAGAACGGCTAATCATGCCTTGCTTTACGACGCGGGGCCTATGTACTCAGAGACCTCAGATGCAGGGCAAAGGGTGTTGGTGCCTTTGCTGAATCGCTTGGGCGTGAAGTTGGACAGGGTGATGCTTAGCCACCGGGATGCAGATCACACGGGAGGTGCGCCCGCAGTGCTGCGTGCACACCTCAATGCAGATCTGTGGAGTTCTGTTGAAGTGGGCCACCCATTGGCGAGCATTCGCCCTGTGCATGCTTGCATCGCTGGACAGAAATGGGAGTGGGACGGCGTTCAATTTGAAATGCTGCACCCACTTCTTTCCGATTACAGCAAGTTGGCTGGCGCCAATGGATTGAGTTGTGTTTTGAGGGTGGATGCCAGTCAAATGGCGCATTCAAAAATGGCACAAGATCGCAACTTTGGAAGTGCCTTGTTGGTAGGGGACATCGAAGCCCCTCAAGAGTTGGCTTTGCTTCAAAGCTTGGCCTTGCAGCCAGTGGGTGTTTTGTTGGTGCCGCACCATGGCAGTCAAACATCTTCAACAAATGGCTTCATTGAAGCCCTGATGCCGCAATGGGCAGTGGTTCAGGCGGGTTACCGAAATCGATATGGCCACCCTGCACCTCGTGTTGTTGAACGCTACGAATCTCTGGGTGTCCCTTTGTCGATATCCTCTGAGTGTGGTGCTGCCTACTGGCAAAGTGACAAGCCTCAGCAATTGCGTTGCGAACGAGAAGTTCGACGGCGCTATTGGCATACACCTAGCAGGGTAGAGCCCAGGTCTGCCGATTAGCCGATTGCAAAGTTGCAATTTGCAACCCTGCAATGATTCAGAATTACTTAATCAGTTCGGGTGAGAAAAATCGCGGTAAAAACAGCACGATGTCTGGAAACACAATGATGGCCATCAGCACGACCAACATAGGGATCAGCATGATCATGGTGTCTTTGATAGCAAAGCTGATAGGTACTTTGGCAACGGCACAAGATATCATGAGGCACATGCCATACGGCGGTGTGATGAGGCCAAAGGCCAAAGACACAATGCCAACAATGGCAAAGTGCACGGGGTGCATGCCCACAGATTCAGCCAATGGTTGTAAAGTGGTTCCAACAATGATGATGGCAGGTATGGCATCTAAGAAGCAGCCCACAACCAAAAACGCGCCAGCAATCAATAAGCCGACACCAATAACGCCAAGCTCCCATTCCGTCACGTTGGCCAGCAGTGCTTTAGGAATCTGGTAATAGGCCAACAGCCAGCCAAAGACCGACGCAGTACCGACGCAAAATAAAGCGACTGAGCTGAGTTTGCCCGTATCCACAATGGCTGCAATGAAGCTTTTCCAATTCATTTCGCGGTAAAAAAGCATGGACAAAACAGCCGCATACAAGACCGCTACAGCTGCAGATTCTGTGGCTGTGAAAAGCCCTACCAAGATGCCACCGACAATGATGACGGGAGTTATCATGGCCGGAATGGACACAATGGCTGCCTTGTACATTTCAGTTAAATTGGCGCGAGGGTAGACTGGGTAGTTGCGTTTTTTGGCATAGGCATGGACCGTGGCCATTTGGGCCAGTCCAATCAACAAACCAGGCACAATGCCAGCCAAATACATTGCGCCGATCGATGTAGAAATAACCCCACCCCACACTACCATCAAGATTGAAGGCGGAATGATGACGGCAAGCACGGCAGTCACTGCGGTGATGGCGATCGAGAAAGACAAGTCGTAACCTTCCTTTACCTGTGCCTCAATGAAAAGCTTACCCTGACTGGCCGCATCTGCAGTAGATGACCCAGAAATGCCTGCAAAGAAAACCGACAAGATCACATTGATTTGAGCAAGGCCCCCAGGAAAGTGGCCCACCAATGCGCGCGATAAGCGCATTAATCGTTCTGTGATGCCTCCGCTGTTCATCAAGTTGGCGGTGAGCAGAAAGAAGGGTACCGCCAACAAAATGAACGAGTTGTATGACTTGAACATTTCATTGAACAAGACCATGGGAGACAAACGAGGCTCCAAAATGAGAATAGGCAAAGCGGCCAGTCCGAGTGCAAAGGCGACAGGAACTCGAATTGCCAACAGTAAAAAGAAACCACCAAAGAGAACAAGTGCCGCCATTGAAGGCGATAAAAGTGAAGCGCTCAAATCACGGACCCCTGGTTAGAACTTTCGCTGATGTCACTCGAATTGAAGATGTGATCCAGCATAAAAACAATCCACAAAAAACCGGCAATAGGCCATGCAATGAAGATCCACCACATGGGCATCTCTGCCAATTCGGAAGTTTGATTCCAGCCAAACTTTGTGAACTCAATGCCCCAGTAGAGAATGACGACTGAAAAAACCAACATCGCTGTTTGGCTGAGTCGCAGAAGCACATGGGTTGCGCGAGGTGAAAGTTTTGGCAAAAAATCGACGTCAAAGTGAAGACGTTCGCGCACCCCCAATGTAGCGCCGAGCATGATGAGCCAAACAAAAAAGAACCGACTCATCTCTTCGGTCCACATGTACCGTGGAATCAATTCGGTGAATCGGGAAAAGATTTGTAGGCTGACCGGAATGATCAGAAGCAACACAGTCGTGATTAGCAAAAAATGAAGCAGTCTATCGATCAAAGAAAGGATTTTTTGCATTGGCATTCCAGGGATTTAAAAACAACGGGCAACCCAAGGTTGCCCGTTCTACCTCAATCAGTTTTATTTCAAACTGTTGATTTTGGCGAAGATTGCATCGGCACCCACTTCTTTGGCGTAGGCAGCCATGACAGGGTCAACCAATTTTTGCATTTCAGCACGCTGTGTAAAAGGCACTTGTTTTAATTTACCTTCTTTAGCGTATTTATCTAGTTTGGCCTGATCTTCAGAGGACTCGATTTGACGACCATAGGCGCCAGCTTCTTTGCCTGCCTTGATGATGGCTGCTTGTAAATCTGCAGGTAATTTCTTCAAAGTCTTGACTGAAAAGCAAAGTGGGCGAATGGTAATAGCATGGCGTGTCATCAAGATGCTAGGGGCCACTTCGTAAAACTTCATGGCTTCAACACCAGCCGCTTCATTTTCGCCAGCATTGATCACGCCGTTTTGAATGGCGTTATAGACCTCGTTGTAAGCAATGACGGTTGGCGCCATGCCCACAGCGGAGAAGGTGCGGCTCCAGATGGGTGCGCCTTGAACGCGTACTTTCAGATTTTTGAGATCGTTCAAATTGCCGGCAGCTTTGTTGGAGAAAATATTGCGAACACCGCCGCCCGCATAGCCAATCAAACGGACTTCGGCTTTTTGCTCGACTTCATCAGCAATCGGCTTGAGCAAGTCTTGGTCAAGCACTTTGTTCCAGTGAGCCAGATCGCTGAACAAAAAGGGCGCGTCGATAAAAGGTGCTGCTTTGGAGAAGGTAGACATGTGGGCCGGCGAAACAATGGCGTAATCAACGGCTTTGCCTTGGTTCATGTAAGCGAAGTAATCTTTTTCGAGACCCAATTCGCTGTTTTTGTGCAAAACAAAATTAACTGGCTTGCCGTAATATTTTTTGACCAACTCTTCAAACTTAACCATGGCTTTGGTAAAAGCGTGGTCGTCACCAAATTGGGACGCGCCATGGAGAGTAATAGGGGCTTGCTGCGCATAAGCGCTTAAGGCCATCACCGAAGAAAATACAATGCCAAGCAGGGGCTTCAAAAATCGCATGTTCAGGTCTCCTGATAAGTTTTAATCGCAACAACGAGTGGTTGTTGATTAACTTTAGGTTAAAGTTATTCAAATGCCCTTGGGGTAAACCATGGTTTCCAATGCAATGTGTCGCCAAAGTGAATTGCATCATGGCTATCAGCACCTCGAAGGTGCTATCTTGCACCAAGACTCAAGTTCAATGAGTTAGTCTTTAAAGACAAGCTTTAGCAGCTTGGACAAGTGTCAAAAATTTCATTCAATCGAAGAAAGCAAATCATGAAGCACATTGGTTTTATTGGCGCATCAGGTTTGATGGGTCACGGCATTGCCAAGAATTTGTTGGCCAAAGGTTTCCAAGTTTCTTTGACTGCGCACTCTAAGACAGAGCCCTTGAAGGATTTACTGGCCGCAGGTGCAAAGCTTGTGGGTAGTCATGCCGAATTATCAGCTTGTGATGCTGTCATTATTTGTGTCACTGGTTCGCCTCAGGTTGAAGCCGCGCTTGAGGGGCCGCAAGGTATATTGAGCAAAGCCCGCGCTGGCTTATTGGTTGTGGACGCTTCAACCAGCGAACCTGACTCAACGCGCCGATTGGCGGCACGCTGCAAAGAAGCCGGCATGACTTTTGTCGACGCACCATTGGCTCGGACCCCTGTCGAAGCTGAGGCGGGTAGATTGAACACCATGGTGGGCGCATCTGCTTCAGTTTTTTCTCAACTCGAGCCAGTTTTTCAAGCATATTGTGAAAACATTTTCCACGTCGGTGAAACAGGCGCAGCCCATGTCATCAAACTTTTAAATAACTTTCTTGGGCAAGCCATTACCACAGCAGCTGCGGAAGCCTTTGCGGTGGGTGCCAAAGCAGGCATTGATGTGGGTCAATTGGTTCGCGTGGTGTCTGCAGGTGCTGTCAATTCTGGCTTATTTCAGGCAATGGCCAAAACGCTTGAGGGCGATTACACCGGCTTGAAGTTTGAGCTGAACAACGCCTCAAAAGACTTGCGTTACTACGTTCATTTGACTGAAAGTGTCAAGGCGCCATCGTTGGTTGGTACGAGCGTTCATCAAAGCTTGGTGACAGCTTGTGCGTTGGGTTATGGACAAGAATTGGTGCCTTCGCTTGTTAAGGCGCAAGCGCAAATCAACCAGGTCAAAATAGGCACTAAAAGCTAACATGGCATCTCGCATGGTCATCGCGCTGGTGGGTTTGGGGCCTGCAGCGTTGCCACATCTGCGGAGTTTACAAGACCTGAATGATCGCATTGAATTGCGCTACGCGTTTGCCCGAGATCCACGTGTTGACCGAATTCAGCCTTACACCGGACCTGTTCGTTTAACGGATTCTCTTGAGCTTATTCTTCAAGATCATGAGGTTCAGGCTGTCATCGTCGCTACACCACCGTCTACGCATCTTGAAATATGCGAGCGTTGCTTTGCCGCCGGAAAACATGTGCTGTTAGAAAAGCCAATTGAGCTTAACTTAGAGCGAGCAACACGTCTTCTTGAATTGGCCACACAGGCGGGTCTTCAATTGGGAGTGGTGCTTCAGCACCGATTTCGCCAAGCCTCTCAAGTTCTACAAAAGTTGTTGATGGACGGCCGATTGGGTGAGGTTCAGGCTGCATCAGTTCGAGTGCCTTGGTGGCGCTCGCAAGCGTATTACAACGAACCTGGAAGAGGGACTTTTGCGCGCGATGGCAGTGGCGTTTTGTTAACTCAGGCCATTCACACATTGGATTTGTTTCGCGCACTGGTCGGGGTTCAGTCAGTCAAGTCGGCGGTCGTTCGTCAAACACAATTGCACCAAATGGAGACTGAGGATCATGTCAGTGCGCTGCTGGTTTTAGGCAATGGTGCGCCAGGTGACTTGATGGCTACCACCGCCATGTACCCAGGTTTTCCAGAAACGATTGAAATCATCGGCACGCTGGGCAGTGCCCGCTTGACTGGGGGCAACCTGCAGGTTCACTTTTTGGAGGGAGAGCCTGTGACCATTAGCAGCGAGGGTGGCACTGGAAGTGGCGCCAACCCTATGGACTTTTCTCATGAGCCACACCGTGAACTTATTATCGATTTCATGCAAGCCATCTTTGAAAAACGTGCACCGAGTGTGAGCGGCGCAGAGGCGCTGAAAACGCAGGCCCTGATCAGCGAGTTATTGCTAGTAGGCCAAAAGCATTGAGCTGCTATGGCGTTTTGCGCCTAGTAAATACCCTCTGTAAATTTCTCATTTGAAGTGTTTCAATCCCGTTTTGTTACATTCGTTCACAAGAATTAAGGAATCTCACCCCATGACAAACCGTCGCCAATTGATGCAAAGTGCATTAGCCAGTGTGTTGGGCCTCACCCATCTGCCCAACTTTGCACAGACTCGCTTAGAAAATCTGCGCATCATTGTGGGTTTCCCGCCCGGTGGTACGACCGATGCATTTTCTCGTCGAATCGCGGAAAAAATGCGTGGCACTTATGCCAACAATGTCATCGTGGACAACAAACCTGGCGCAGGTGGACAGATCGGCGTGACCACGCTCAAGTCTGCGGCAGCTGACGGGGCTCACATTCTGTATTCGCCCGCATCCATGCTGACCATTTACCCGCACTCTTACAGTCGACTGAGTTATGCGCAATCCGATGTGACCCCCATCGGTATTGGGCATTCCACTGACCACGCTTTCGTGGTGGGTCCTGCTGTTCCCGATTCGGTGAAGAACATCAAAGACTTTGTCGAATGGGCCAAGGCCAATCCTGGTAAAGCCAGCATTGGCAACCCTGCGGCTGGCTCCATGCCACATTTGTTGGCAGGCCGATTGGCCATGTTGGGTGGTTTTCAAATCACCAATGTTCCTTTTGCAGGCTCTGGCCCTGCCATTCCTCAAGTGATGGGTGGGCAGCTTGCGGGCATGTCATCTCCTTTGGGAGATTGGGTTCAGCACCACAAGTCCGGCAAGATTCGAATCTTGGCCACCTCTGGCCCCGATCGCGCCGTTTTCACCCCCGATGTCGCCACTTTCCGCGAGCAAGGCTTTGGTGAGTTGATGGTGCGCGAATGGTTTGGTTTCTTTGCACCCGCAGGCATCAGTGAAGCTGTCAGGCAAAACCTAAATACAGCGCTGCGCCAGGCCATGGGCCAGCAAGACATTCGGGACTTTGTGACACCGTTAGCCGCCAACCTAGAGGCCAGTACCTCGGCTGAACACACGCGCCGTCTTGCAGAAGATTCTGAGATGGCCAAGCGTTTGGTGACAGCCTTGGGCTTTAAGGCTGACTCCTGATCAAACCCAACCCTGCCGCCAAACACTGTCGTTTTGCAGTTCACGCCACGCAATGATTTGTGTGGCCTTGGAGAACACTGCTTCAATTTCCACATCTTGAATCGGATCGGTCGGCTGTTCGGGTTGAATCACACGGCTGACCAAAAAGTGCTTTTGTTTGGCGATGGGTTTGACCGCAGTCCACTTGGTCAGCAGCAGTTTTTTGGGGTTCAAAGGATTCATGCTTGAAGGCCCTCAGGGCTTGCTTGGCAATTCCCGAGCCACCGCTTGGCCCAGTTCAATGACCGCCATGGCGTAATAACTGCTCCAGTTGTAGCGTGTGATGGCGTAGAAATTTTCTGTGCCCGCCACATAGCTGGGTGGGTCATTGCCATTGAGTAACTCAATCAACGCCAATGGCCCCTTGTGCAACAAAGCATCGCCTTCTATCACAGCACCTTTTGCTTGAAAGCTGTTGACGTTGAAAGTTGGCAAGATGTCCGGGGCCATCAGGGCATCCATATCGAGTTGATCTTTGTTGAATGTGACGGGGTAGTGTGTGGGCATGCTAGGCTGCCATTGAAAAGCTTTGAAGTAATTGGCCACAGAACCAATGACATCGGCAGGGTTGTTGAACAAATCAATGTGTTTGTCGCCATCAAAATCGACTGCAAAGTTGGCCCAACTTGAAGGCATAAATTGGGGCAGTCCCATGGCCCCCGCATAGCTGCCTTTGAGTTGGGTCGGATTGACCTTTTCCTTAGACGCCATCACCAAAAATTGTGCCAATTCTTTGGAGAAAAAGGCCTGGCGTTCTTTGGCTCTTGGGTGTTCCTTGGGGAAGTCAAAAGTCAGGGTGCTCAACGCGTCTAAGACTCTGAAGTTGCCAGTGTGCTGTCCATAAAAAGTCTCTACACCAATGACGCCCACAATGAGCCATTGCGGTACACCATAGGTTTGCTCGGCTTGCTGGAGAAAGTTTTGGTGACGCTGCCAAAACTGAAGGCCAGATTGAATGCGTTTGGGTTCGATGAAGCGGGCCCGATAGGCCGCCCAATTTTTTTGACTGATCTGGGCGGGAGGCAAGATTAGCTTGGGGATGCTGGGAATCAGCTTGGCTTGTGCCAATTGTGCTTTGACCCATTTGAGGTCTAGTTGATTTTCCTGAGCCACCCGCTCAGCCCAGGCCATGGCATCGGGCCTTTTGGCATAGGATGCACCCGCAGCAGGCACGGAAGATTTATTTTTTGACTTTGGTTTTTTGGCACTTTCGGCGGCTTGTGTACCTGCTGAAATACACAGCCCCAAACTGATCAAGATCAAAGTCAAAATTCGCATGTCTTGAGTTTAGCCTTTGAATTGCGTGCAGGTGTCGTGATAAGCTGAGCGCTTCACATTTTGTCCCTCTTTTTTTAAAATACCCATGGGCGCTACTGGCTATTTCACGCACTCCGATTGTCGCTTGCACGAGATGGGCGAGGGGCATCCTGAGTGTCCCCAGCGCCTTGATGCCATAGAAGATCGCTTGCTCATCACCGGGCTCGATCACGCCTTAGACCGCAGGGAACCTGCGCCAGCTTCTTTGGCAGACATTGAATTGGCCCACGGCCGCATGTATGTGGCTTCGCTCAGGGGTTTGAGTGACGCACTGGCCGAGGACATGCAGGCGGGCGGGCCTACGCACACATCGCTTGATCCAGACACCTCCATGAATGCGCATACATGGAAAGCTGCCTTACGCTCGGCTGGCGCGGCTTTGGATGCCACCGATGCTGTCATTGCGGGTGAATTAGAAAATGCTTTCTGCGCTGTTAGACCGCCAGGTCACCATGCCTGTCGCGACAAGGCCATGGGCTTTTGTTTTTTCAACAATGTGGCCATTGCGGCCAAATACGCGCTGGAGCGCCACGGCCTGAAGCGTGTGGCCATTGTTGATTTTGATGTGCACCATGGCAATGGCACCGAAGACATTGTGGCGGGTGATGAACGTATTCTGATGGTCAGCTTCTTTCAGCATCCGTTTTACCCTGAGGGCGGCGCACTCAAGCACGACGCCAACTTGGTTAATTTGCCTGTGCCTGCTTACACCAAGGGCATGGACATTCGGGAGTTAATCGAGATGATGTGGATCCCCCGCTTAGAAGCGCATCGACCTGAGCTTATTTTCATCAGTGCAGGCTTTGACGCTCATCGGGAAGACGATTTGGGGCAGTTGGGCTTGGTCGAACAAGACTACGTGTGGATGACTCAGCGCATCAAAGATATTGCGCTTAAATATGCCAAGGGCCGAATCGTGAGTTGCTTAGAAGGTGGGTACAACCTCAGTGCCTTGTCGCGCAGTGTCGAAGCGCATCTCCGCGTCTTGGCGGACGTTTGAAAATACTCAAGGACAATCAGATTGAAAACTGCGCCTAGCATGATGAACGACCCCGTTTTTTGGTGGTCACACATGAATCCTCAACAAGCCACTCAAGAACTCCTCCTTTTCTTGGCTTGCATTGCTGTGGCTTGGTTTCTGGTTTGGGGTGTTCGCCGTGTAACGCCGCAATGGGATTTGTCAGTTCTGTTGGGCCGGTGGCTGTTTGATGGTGTGCTGTTTCCTTCGCTTTTGTTAGTCTTGGTTTTCATCACGCGGGCAGTTTTGGCGAAATCACAAGCCCTCTGGATTTTTGATTTCCTGGTACCTGTCTGTTTTTCTTTGGCCGTCATCCGATTGGGCGCGAAGGTTCTTCAAGTGACCTTCAAATCTGCAGATTGGGTCAGGCCCCTTGAAAGAAGTCTTTCATGGCTGGCATGGGCGGCCGTTGTTCTTTGGTTGACCGGCTTGTTGCCTTTGGTGCTCGAAGAGTTAGACCAAATCAAGTGGAAGATTGGTGCTTCACATCTGTCCGTTAGAACGCTTCTTGAGGGGGGCTTGACTGCTGGCCTGGTCATGTTGCTCACCCTCTGGGTGTCATCGGCCATCGAAGCCAAATTACTTAAATCTTCCACGGGCAGTGAATTGTCGCTTCGCAAAGCTGTGAGCAATGCTGCCACGTCTTTGCTGTTGTTTGTGGGCTTGATGTTGTCTTTGTCGGCGGTTGGCATTGACCTCACGGCGCTTTCTGTATTGGGGGGCGCGGTAGGTGTGGGTATCGGTTTTGGTTTGCAGAAGTTGGCAGCCAATTACGTCAGCGGTTTTGTGATCTTGGCCGAGCGCAGCATGCGCATTGGTGACAGTGTCAAAGTAGATGGTTTTGAAGGACGCATCTCTGATATCAAAGCACGTTACACCGTCATTCGATCACTGACAGGGCGTGAATCCATCGTGCCCAACGAAATGCTGATTAACAGCCGAGTTGAAAATTTGTCTTTAGCCGATTCGCGCATCTTGCAGTCCACCCAAGTCACTGTAGCTTACGGCACGGATGTCGATGGGGTGATGCAACTTCTGCTGCAGGCTTGCAAAGAGCAAAACAAAGTCTTGAAAGATCCTCTGCCATTTGTCACGCTCACTAATTTCGGCGCTGATGGCTTAGAGTTCGGCGCCCATTATTGGGTCGATGAACAACAGGCTGGTTTGTTGACTTTGAAGTCAGAAATTAACATTCGAATATTGCAACTGCTGCAGGCAAAGGGTATTGAAATTCCATACCCTCAGCGTGTGATTCACACACGCAAATGAGTCTTCAATACCGAAGCGCACAAACTAACCGCTGTGTTGGCCTCTTGCATGACGCGGCCCATGGTGATGAAGCCATGAATCTGGCGTTCAAAGCAAATGTACTGTGAAGAGACGCCGGCTTTAGTCAGTGCGTTGGCATACATCAAACCTTCATCGCGCAAAGGATCGAAGCCAGCAGTCATGACAAACGCGGGAGGCAGTCCTGCATGACTTTCGGCAAGCTGAGGCGAAGCGCGCCAATCTTTGGCGTCATCGCGGTTGCGCAAATAATTTTCAGTGTAGTAGGCAATGGACTCTTTGGTGAGCATGTAGCCTTTGCCATTGGCGTGATAGGACGCGGTGTCTTGCCACATGATGGTGGCAGGATAAATGAGCAACTGAAAAGCGGGTTGGACTGCTAGACCCTTTTGATCGCGCAGTCCAATGCAGGCTGCAGCGGACAAATTGCCGCCTGCACTGTCACCCCCTACAGCAATGCGGTGGGGATCAACGCCTAAACTTGCAGCTTGCGACACAGTCCAATTGAAAGCCGCCACGGTATCTTCGTAAGCCGCTGGAAATTTGTGTTCTGGCCCCATGCGGTAATCCACTGAAACCACCACCACCTCTGCTTGCAGACACAGGCTTCTGCATAGCACGTCGTGCGTGTCGAGGTCGCCAATGGTCCAGCCGCCACCATGAAGGTAGACCAAGCCAGGTAAGACCTTTTGAGTTTTAGCAGCGTGAGGGTGGTACACCCTGACAGGTACATTCACGCCGTTGGCTGAAAACACGGTGTCTTCTACTTTGAAAACTTCTGGTGCATCGGGCTGCGTGAACGCTCGGCGAGATCGATAGGACGCACGTGCTTCTGTGGGTGAGAGGGTGTTCACTGGTGGAACACCTTTTTCAATCATGAGCTGCATCAGGGCTTGGGCTTGAGGGTCTAGCATGTTCAATCCATCATCGAAGGTAACCACAGGCTGATGCCTGGGAAGGCCAGCAAAATACCCAGCGTGATGATCAGCACCACCACCATGGGCCAAACGCCCCGAAAGATGGCGCCGAGGCCGACATTGGGCAACAGGGCGTTCAGCACAAATAGATTCATGCCGACGGGTGGGGAAATGAGCCCAATTTGAATCACCATCACAATGAGGACGCCAAACCAGACGGGGTCAAAACCCAATTGAACGACGATGGGAAAAAACAGCGGTATGGTTAGCAAGACCATGGTCAGCTCTTCCATCACGGTGCCCAAAAGCACATAAATCATCATCATGGCCGCGACGATCATGATGGGAGAAAGGCCTAAATGGGTGATCCATTCTTTCAGCTCAAAAGGCAAGCTGGTGTAGTTGACGAAGTTAGCAAAAATCGTGGCAGCAATGAGCAAGGTGAATAGCATGCCAGTGGTTCGTGCTGATTCGACCAGAACTTCCATGAGCACTTTCCAACTCAGGGCTCTGCGGGCCAGCGCAAATAGAAAAGCACCTGTTGCGCCCATGCCGGCGCCTTCGGTAGCGGTGAAGAAGCCGCCATAAATGCCCCCCAATACCAACACCACCAAAACCAAAACACCCCAGATGCCACGCAAAGCTTGTAAGCGTTGTGGCCAGGTGAACTTTTCACCCGCTGGCGCGTGTTCTGGGTCGTGCCAAGTCATGATGACAACCGCCAACATCATGAGACACGCGGTCAAAATGCCGGGCAAAACCCCAGCGGCGAACAATTTACCAATGTGAGTTTCTGTGATGATGCCGTAGATCACGAGAATGGTGGAGGGCGGGATCATGATGCCCAAAGTGCCACCTGCTGCGATCACCCCCGTGGACATGGAGTCGCTGTAACCCAATCTTTTCATGGAGGGGTAAGCCACCTTGCCCATGGTGGCAGCTGTGGCAATGGATGAGCCGCAAATGGCGCCAAAGCCTGCACAAGCTGCAATGGTGGCATGTGCCAGCCCGCCCTTGCGGTGTCCAATGAAGGTGTATGCCGCATGGAAAAGCTCGTGTGCCAAACCAGCGCGTGCTACAAAATTGCCCATCAAAATGAACAGGGGTATGACAGACAATGTGTATGCAAACCCTGTGTCGTGCACCACTTGGGCAGTGCTGGCCATGGCCGGCATCCAGCCACGCGTTAATCCGATACCTACAATACCGACCAATCCCATGGAAAAGGCCAAGGGCATGCGCATCAAGGCCAACACAAAGATGGCCAAGAATCCAAGCAAGGCGGCCGTCATACTGTGCCCCCTTCAGAGGCGTTGTCTTCATTGCGTAAAAAAGCTTTTGCCAAGTGCACCAAACCGGCTAAGCCACACAGCAAGCCCATGCCTTGAATGAAGGGCGCCTTGGTGATTTTGAGTTGGGCTGTGGTTTCGCCTGTGATTGCAAACTGTCCACCTGTTTGCCACATTAAATAAGCCAGGCCAAAGAGCAAGGCCGCGCAGGCAATGTGAATCAGGGCTTGTTGAAATTTGCGAACCCAACTGGGCAGAAATGCATCTAAGGAGTCGAATACCACGTGCTCGCCTTTGAGCGAGACCAAAGGTAGCGCCGCGAAGATGACCACGACCATCAACAATTCGGTTAGCTCCAAAGAACCGGTGATGGAATGCGACAGAAATTTTCGGCCAGAGACATCAAAAAATGTCAGCAACATGATGGCAAACAGGGCAGTACCAGCCAGTGCGCCGCACAGAATTTCAAGAATTTTTTTCAACTGCTTACCTATCAAAAAAGCGGTATTTGCTAAAAGAGCAAATACCGCTGGTACTTTTCAATTTCCTGAGGTGACACCTGAGGAAAATTCAGATCACTTTGACTTTTGCAGCTTGGCGATTTCAGCGCGGAACTCAGACAAAGCGCCCGAAGGGTCTTTCAGACCTTTAGCTCTGGCCGCTAGGGCCCAGTCCCGCTCCAGCTTCATGGTACGCGCATTGACGTCGCGGACAAAAAAGTTATCGGCTTTGATGACTTTCACACCATTTTTTTGCATGTTTGCCAGAGCCTGATCGTCCACACGGTCCCAAGCTTTGCCAAAGCGACTTGCAACGGCTTCGCCAGACAAATCATCAACCACTTTTTTGTCTTGGGCAGAGAGGCTGTTGTACTTCGCAGGATTCATCATGAAGACGAAACTGGTGTTGTAAAGGCCGCCAGGAAACTGAGTGGCGTGTTTCACAATCTTGTCGATCTTGAAGGAGTCTGTTGACTCTGCTGGAAACAATGTGCCATCCATGACGCCGCTGGACAACAGTTCATAAGAATCGGGAGCTGGTTTGAGCGTGACGTTCATGTCAAGCGTTTTGGAGATTTCATTGACCATGCCACCGCCAACTCGAAACTTGAGACCGGGCAGATCTTCAACGCGTGTAATGGGTTTTTTGGTGTTGAAAACGATGCCTGGGCCGTGAGTGAAATAGCCCAAGACTTTGACGCCCTGGTGTTCGGCTGCGAATTCTGGGTATTTGGTGGCAATGCGGTTGAATGCCACAGAGAGGGGCTCGGCACGGTCACCTAAAAAGGGGAACTCTGCCATTTGAGAAAGAATAAAACGGCCAGGTGTGTAGCCATGAACCGTAAATGAGACATCGACCAAGCCATTTTTAACGGCATCGAAAGTGCCTGGGGCTGGGGTGACGGCTCGGGGAAGGATGTTGCAACGAACGCGATTGGATGTTTTGGTGGCCAGGTCATCACACCATTCTTTTTGGGAGACAGACAGACCATGGGTGGGTGGTACCCAGCTTGATACGGTCAAAACTGTTTGTGATTGTGCCAAGCCGCTGAAGCCGACAAGGGTCGCGGCTGTCATGGCCATCAAAGTTTTTTTCATCTGAGTGCTCCATTAAAAAAATACAATCGCAAAGCCGATTGAATGCTTATAAGATGTTAATCCTAATTCACCTACCGATTGGTCGGTGAATTCCCGAAGGTGCTAAAAAAATATGAAGATTGTGGGTTTATAAATCCAGACTAAAATTCGAACGATCGTGCTTTTTTGCCAGCTTGAGGTTCGCGAAAATGAAAATTTGATGCACAATTGACGTTTACGTAACGTCAATGTGATGCAGCCATGCCTGATGCTTGGGTTTTGATATCAATGGAGAGCTTTCATGAAAATTCTTGTTCCCGTTAAGCGGGTTGTCGACTACAACGTGAAAGTGCGCGTCAAATCAGACGGCACGGGCGTGGACATTGCCAACGTCAAAATGAGCATGAACCCTTTTGACGAAATTGCAGTCGAAGAAGCGGTGCGTTTGAAAGAGAAGGGCATTGCCACTGAAGTCATCGCTGTGTCTTGCGGCGTCGCACAGTGCCAAGAAACATTGCGCACCGCCATGGCCATTGGTGCCGATCGCGCTATCTTGGTCGAAACGACAGAAGAATTGCAACCTTTGGCAGTTGCCAAGCTGCTCAAAGCTTTGGTTGATAAAGAGCAACCAGGTTTGATCATCTTGGGCAAGCAAGCCATTGACGACGATTGCAACCAAACAGGTCAAATGTTGGCCGCATTGGCCGACTTGCCGCAAGCCACTTTTGCATCCAAAGTAGAAGTTGTGGATGGCAAAGCGCAGGTGACGCGCGAAGTGGATGGCGGCTTAGAAGTTTTGTCTTTGTCGATGCCTGCCGTCATCACCACCGATTTGCGTTTGAACGAGCCGCGTTATGTCACCCTGCCTAACATCATGAAGGCCAAGAAAAAACAACTCGACACCTTCAAGCCAGAAGACTTAGGTGTCGATGTATCACCGCGCATCACCACCTTGAAAGTTTCCGAGCCACCTAAGCGCTCTGCAGGTATCAAGGTGCCAGACGTTGCGACGCTGGTTGATAAACTTAAAAACGTATCAAAGGTAATTTAATGAGTTCTTTAGTCATTGCTGAACACGACAACGCATCCATCAAGGGTGCAACTTTGAACACCGTCACAGCCGCTGTGGCTTGCGGTGGTGACGTGCATGTTTTGGTGGCAGGTCACAACGCTGGCGCGGCAGCTCAAGCGGCCGCACAAATTGCGGGCGTCTCCAAAGTGATTCACGCCGATTCAGAAGGTCTGGCCCATGGCTTGGCCGAAAACGTGGCCGCCCAAGTGTTGGCCATTGCCGCTAATTACACACACATCTTGTTTCCTGCAACAGCAGCAGGTAAAAATGTGGCGCCTCGCGTGGCAGCCAAGTTGGATGTGGCCCAGTTGAGCGATGTGACTTTGGTGTTGTCTGCCGACACATTTGAACGTCCAATCTATGCAGGCAATGCCATTGCAACGGTGCAAAGCAAAGATGCTGTCAAAGTGTTGACCGTTCGCACCACAGGTTTTGATGCGGCGGCGGCCTCAGGTGGTTCAGCCAGCGTTGAAACTGCTGCCGCAACTGCCGACAGCGGCAAGAGTGCCTTCAAAGGCAGTGAAATTGCTAAGAACGATCGCCCTGAACTGACAGCCGCCAAAGTCATTGTGTCTGGTGGCCGTGCCTTGGGCAGCGCTGAAAAGTTTGCAGAAGTCATCACGCCTTTGGCCGACAAATTGGGTGCCGCCATGGGCGCCAGTCGCGCTGCAGTGGATGCTGGCTATGCCCCCAACGATTGGCAAGTGGGACAAACCGGCAAAATTGTGGCGCCTCAGTTGTATGTGGCCTGTGGCATTTCAGGTGCCATTCAACACTTGGCCGGAATGAAGGACAGCAAGGTCATTGTGGCCATCAACAAGGACGCTGAAGCACCTATCTTTAGCGTTGCCGATTATGGTTTGGAAGCCGATCTGTTTGTGGCGGTCCCTGAATTGGTCAACGCTCTTTGAAGCGATTGATTGAGTTTGAATGTCACTTTGAAAGGCATCCTGTGAGGTGCCTTTCTTTTGTTTGGAGATACAGATGAGTTACGTTGCCCCTTTAAAAGACATGCTTTTCAACATTGAACACTTGGCCCAAATTGACCAAGTGGCGCAAATGCCTGGTTTTGAAGATGCGGGTTTAGAAACTGCACAAGCTGTGTTGCAAGAGTGCGCCAAGTTGAACCAAGATGTGCTTGCACCTTTGAATTGGGAGGGCGATAAAAATCCATCTGCCTTTTCAAATGGTCATGTGAAGACCACACCAGGTTTTAAAGAAGCATTCAAGCAATACGGTGAAGGTGGCTGGCAAGGTTTGCAGCATCCCACAGAATTTGGTGGCCAAGGTTTGCCCAAAACCATTGGCGCAGCTTGCGGCGAAATGCTCAATTCGGCCAACATGAGTTTTGCCCTCTGCCCTTTGCTAACAGATGGCGCCATTGAAGCTTTGCTGACGGCTGGTTCCGACGCATTGAAAAATATTTACTTAGAGAAGTTAATTTCGGGTGAGTGGACGGGCACCATGAATTTGACGGAGCCTCAAGCTGGTTCTGATCTGGCTTTGGTGCGCACACGCGCTGAGCCTTTGCCCGATGGCACCTTCAAAGTCTTTGGTACAAAAATCTACATCACCTATGGTGAACACGACATGGCTGACAACATCGTGCACTTGGTGTTGGCCCGTGTGCAAGGCGCGCCTGAAGGCGTGAAGGGCATCAGCTTGTTTGTCGTACCCAAGTTCATGGTCAATGCCGACGGTAGCCTAGGTGCTCGCAACGATGTTCACTGCGTCAGCATTGAGCACAAGATGGGCATCAAGGCCAGCCCAACTGCTGTACTTCAGTATGGTGATCATGGCGGCGCTATCGGCTATTTGGTAGGCGAGGAAAACCGTGGCCTTGAATACATGTTCATCATGATGAACGCTGCGCGTTATGCCGTTGGCGTTCAGGGCGTTGCCATTGCAGAGCGTGCCTATCAAAAAGCAGTTCAGTACGCTAAAGACCGTGTGCAAAGCCGCCCAGTCGATGGCAGCATGAACACATCGGCCCCCATCATTCATCACCCCGATGTCAAACGCATGCTCATGACCATGCGCGCCACCACAGAAGGCTGCCGCGCCTTGGCCACAGTTGCTGCAGCGGCCTACGATGCGGCGCATCACCACCCAGATGCAGAAGTGCGCAAGCAAAATGCCTTGTTCTACGAATTCATGGTGCCTCTGGTCAAGGGCTACAGCACTGAGATGAGTTTGGAGGTCACTTCCTTGGGTGTGCAAGTTCATGGTGGCATGGGTTTCATTGAAGAAACAGGTGCTGCGCAGTACTACCGTGATGCCAAAATTCTGACCATTTACGAAGGCACCACAGCGATTCAAGCCAATGACCTAGTGGGGCGCAAAACCAGCCGTGACGGCGGCCAAACAGCCAAAGCATTGGCGGGCCAAGTTGAGCTTACAGAAAACGAATTGTTAGCCCATGCCCATGAAGACGCCAAAGCAGTTGGCCGCAGACTGAAAGCGGCTCGCTTGGCGTTTCTAGATGTTGTTCATTTTGTGGCAGGTCAAGCCAAAGCCCATCCCAATGACGTGTATGCGGGCAGTGTGCCGTACCTGATGTTGACAGGCAATTTGATGGCTGGCTGGCAGATGGGCCGTGCCATGTTGGTGGCCTTGAAGCAAAGCGCACTGGGCAATGACAAAGCATTTATGGATGCCAAAGTCATCACGGCGCGGTTTTATGCCGATCATTTGTTAAGCCGTGCACCTGGCGTGCGTGACAGCATCGTGGACGGTGCAAAGTGCGTGACAGAGCTTTCTTTAGAAGCTTTCTAGAATAAACAGCGCCTACGCATTCAACGACAACGCATTCAAATAGCTTTCAAAATTACAGGAGACTTCATGTCAATACTTCCCGCTGCTTTGGCCAATTTGCCCTTTCCGGTCATTGCCTCACCTTTGTTCATTATCAGCAATCCGAAGTTGGTCATTGAGCAATGCAAGGCGGGTGTTGTGGGGTCAATGCCGGCACTCAATGCACGGCCTGCTGAGCAATTGGAAGAATGGCTGATTGAAATTACCGAAACATTGGCCGCATACAACAAAGCCAATCCAGACAAACCTGCAGCACCTTTTGCCATCAATCAAATTGTGCACAAAAGCAATGATCGCCTTGAGCACGACATGGCCATGTGTGTGAAATACAAGGTGCCCATCATCATCACATCATTGGGTGCGCGCGAAGACATTAACCAAGCTGCGCACAGTTATGGTGGCGTGGTACTGCATGACATCATCAACAACAAATTTGCACACAAGGCCATTGAAAAAGGGGCTGATGGCTTGATTGCAGTGGCCGCGGGCGCGGGCGGACATGCTGGCGAAAAAAGCCCCTTCGCATTGATCCAAGAAATTCGCCAATGGTTTGATGGTCCCGTGGCATTGTCTGGCTCCATTGCCAGCGGCGATGCTGTTTTGGCGGCGCAAGCCATGGGTGCAGACTTTGCCTACATTGGCTCGGCATTCATTGCCACCCATGAGGCGCGTGCTGCCGAGGCCTACAAGCAGGCCATCGTCGACTGCAATTCAGACGACATTGTCTACAGCAATTTGTTCACAGGGGTGCATGGCAACTACTTGGCGCCTTCCATCAAAGCTGCTGGCCTAGACCCTAGCAACTTACCAGTCTCAGACCCCTCCACCATGAACTTCGGCGGCGATGCCAAAAAAGCTTGGAAAGACATTTGGGGTTGTGGTCAGGGAATTGGCGCCGTTGATGCGGTGGTCAGTACCGCTGATTTCGTTGCTAAATTGAAGCAACAGTACGCTTCCGCCCGTGCTCGCTTGGCACTCTAATTTCAAGAGCGTTCAGCTTGAAGTCTGAACGCTTAGAGGTCATCGACCTCTTAAAGGCTTGCGCCTGCATCCTCATTGTGTGGCACCACCTGGTGCTTTACAGTCCCATGGCCAATAGGGTAGCGGAGTGGTTTCCGTTGCTTGAAGCGTTTCTTCTTAATTACGCACTGATGGCGGTGCAAATTTTCTTAGTTGTAGGCGGGTACTTGAATGCCAAGTCTTGGGTCAATGCCATCCCAAAATCAGCGTTTGATTTTTTCCCAAGATTGTTGTTGCGCTATCAAAGATTGACCATTCCATTGCTAGTAGCCTTGAGTGTGGCCGTTGCAATCACAGCGCTTGTTCGCCCTTACTTCGATCACTCGTCGCTTTCAAATGCGCCAAGCTTGATTCAAGTTGTTGCGCACATTTTCTTACTTCAAGATATTCTTGATTTGGAGGCTTTTTCAGCCGGCGTTTGGTATGTTGCAATTGATTTTCAACTGTTTGCAATGGCGATGGCTTGTGCTTCGCTTGCACAGGTATGGCAAGGTCTTTCAGGCAAGGGTTCTGTCGTGCGCAAGGCATTTGGCTTTTGGTTGATTCTCACCTTGTGTTCAATTTTTGTGTGGAATTTGAATCCTTTGGGTGAAATCTGGGGCGCTTATTTCTTTGGTGCTTATGGGCTGGGTTTGTGCGTTGGAGCCTGGCGCTTCGCTGGTTTCAAATTCAGTGTGCGAAATTTTGGCTTGCTGATTTTGATAGTTGGTGTTGTTGCTATGGCATACCACTCTAGAAGCAGGCTGCTGCTGGCCATTGCAACGGCTTTGTTACTGTGCTGGTATGAGGCAAATGATTGCAATGCTATTCAGTGCCTCCAAAGGAAATGGATTCGCGAACTGTCAAACGCTTCTTACGCTATTTTTCTCATTCACTTCAGCGTCAGCTTGCTGGTGAGTGCGGTGGTCTTTAATTTTTGGCCTGAAAATATCACCGTCAACGCAGTGGGCTTAGGTGTTTCATTCGGACTGTCGATTTGGATGGGACGATTGATACACCAAGCCATTGAATCGCCAAAACCGAATTGGAAGCGATACTTACAGTGGGCTGCCACATTGGTGGCAACCTGCACGGGCGTCATGTTACTTGGCTGAAGCCACTTGGCTTTCGTTCACCTTGCCTTGGATGTAGGCCAGTGCTGCTTCAACCTGGTCAATCAAAATCAGGCATAAGTCGCCTGCAGAAAGTCGCGCAAGTGCCGCATCAATGGCATTGAACTCACCTTGAATGTCTTGAACATATTGGGTTCGGACTGCGCCATTGAGGCCGTCGCGAAGCAATTGAATCACTTCGCCATCGGTGCGGCCGCGTTGGCATGCATCTTGGTACAAAATGACTTCGTCAAAGGCGGTGCCCAAAATTTGAGTCTGGTCGCGAATGTCTTGATCGCGGCGATCACCTGCACCACTGATGACCACCACTCGCTTTTCTGCGGGCATGTTGTCAACCGCGTGAACCAAGGCTTGAATGGCATCGGGGTTGTGACCGTAGTCGGCAATCAAAGTTGCCCCCTTGTAATCAAACACATTGAATCGACCCGGCACGCCTTGAATGTCACTGATGAAAGTGGACAAGCCTTGCGCAATGGTGTCCCACGGCACATTGAGGGCCCAAGCCGCGCCCACTGACGCCATGACATTTTCAGTTTGGAAACCAATTTGTCCTTGGCGAGTCAGTGGCACATCACTCAGTGGGATGCGAAAGTACTTCTTGCCTTGTTGAGCCACAATGCTGCCATTTTCTGTGTAAACCACTCGCTTGCCTTGCGCGCGGTGAGTGGCTAAGACAGGGTGGTGTGGGTCAAGTGCAAAGAACGTCACATCACCAGGACACATTCTGGCCATCATGGCCACTTGCGGGTCTGTTGCATTCAAGACGGCCATCCCATCGCTTGCGACATTCAACACAACAACACGTTTTAAGACCGACAAATCTTCTACCGTGGTGATGTAGTTCAGGCCAAGGTGGTCACCAGAGCCGATGTTGGTAACGATGGCAACTTGGCAACGATCAAAGGCCAGCCCTTCGCGCAGCAGGCCGCCTCGTGCTGTTTCAAAGACGGCTGCATCGACATCGGGGTGCATGAGTACATTGCGCGCACTGCGCGGGCCACTGCAATCGCCATCGTCAATTTGACGGCCGTTGACATACACACCGTCGGTGTTGGTCATGCCCACGCGCAGTTTATTGGCTTTGAGAAGGTGAGCCGTTAGTCGGACAGTGGTGGTTTTGCCATTGGTGCCTGTGACAGCAATGACCGGAATACGGCCGTTGTCACCGTTGGGATACATGTAGTCAATGATCGCTTTGCCAACATTTCGGCCTTTGCCAAATGAAGGACTGATGTGCATGCGCAAGCCAGGCGCTGCATTGACTTCCACAATGCCACCATTTTGTTCTTCGAGGGGTTTGAGAACTGACTCACAAACGACATCTACACCACAAACGTCAACGCCCACCATTTGTGCTGCCACCACCACGCGCGCAGCCACTTCTGCATGGACATCGTCAGTGACATCGGTAGCTGTGCCGCCAGTGGACAAGTTGGCGTTGTTGCGCAAAATAACGCGCCGACCTTTTTCAGGAACTGAATTAGGCTCCATATCTTGGAGCTTCAATCGAGCGATGGCAATGACATCGAACTTGATTTTGGTCAGGGAAGTAGAGTGGCCATCACCACGCCTCGGGTCTGCGTTGACCTGGTCGACAAGCTCTTTGACGGTATGGATGCCATCACCAACAACCAAAGGGGGCTCACGCCTGGCGGCCGCAACCAATTTGTTGCCTACGACCAGCAATCGGTAGTCACTGCCGGGCAAGAATTTTTCTACCAAAACTTCGCCATAGCGAGCTGCAGTTTCGTAGGCTTGGTTAAACAGTTCCCGCTCAACAATGTTGACCGTGACGCCCTTACCTT
>Ga0209768_10000274_pt1 | contig 35001 bp, 67 predicted proteins | sample LauGreSBDMM110SD_3_FD_187564 | JGI IMG/M metagenome (GOLD analysis project Ga0209768, IMG submission 187564) | Freshwater lake microbial communities from Lake Michigan, USA - Sp13.BD.MM110.SD (SPAdes) (version 2) | ecosystem: Environmental > Aquatic > Freshwater > Lake | place: Lake Michigan... | reverse complement strand
ATTCTTTACATCGTAATCTAAACTAGCGCAAGCACTAACCAACATGTTAGTACCTCTATTAACTGATTCTAATTTTTGAAAGGCAACTCTATAGCTGAAAGCAGCTGCTGAGCCGATGTTTACGCCTTGTTCTCTGCGAATTATCTCTTGTGCGGGGTTTAGTTTTTCTCTAACCCATTCCCCTATATTATTGTACCATGCCATAATTTTTTACCTTAGGTAAAGGCGCCAAAAAACGAACCTGTAGTACTTTTAGTAGTGACTTCTTTACCTTGATGCTTATCCCGCTGTATATCTACCCAGCGAGCTTGTCGCTCTACAGAGGTAGGTGCAGGGGCTTTTCCAAATATCTTGTGTAAGTTAACATGATGCTTATTACATAAAGTCCGTACCAGTTCATATAGTTCTGTTCGGTGCTCTGCAATAAACTCGTCCCTTACTCCCAATATTCCATCGTCAGTAGAAATATCGTACTGCTTTACTCTAGCCCAATTTTCAAGCAAGATTGTAATAGAGTGAAAGTGGTGCAGTTCTAAATCTTGATCAGTACCACAGACATAGCAGTGATCTTCTTTTTGATAGGCTGCTTTAGCTTTATCTCTAACGTGTTTAACCGGAATGCGTTTGTTACCAGTATTTTTTGCCATAAATTTATTATGTACCTTTTTATTGCTCCTATTATAGCATGATAGGAAGTATAAGTCAATATATAAATTTTTATTCCTATACAGCTAGGAGTTGATTTAGCTCGTACAGTTTTTTCATGTATATTGATGGGTTGTCCAATATTGAGCTCTCTAAGTCACCGGCTCTACGTGGGCCGGATAATACTTCAAAACTACAATTGTTAGACTGCTTAAACTGTTCGACTATCTCTCTAACTGTATATCCTGTACCGTGCCCTAAGTTTTCCACTTTATTGGCAGGTTCTTCAATAGCTTTTAGTATAGCGTTACATATCTCATCTACGTGCACATAGTCTCGTATAGCGGTACCATCTCTAGTGTTATAGTCAGTACCGTATATAGTAAACTGGCCAGTTTCTTTAGCATTAATTAACTGCGACATTAGACCATCTGGATTTGTTGGTGCAAATCCCGATGTACCAATTACATTATAAAACCTAAAAATAGTATAGTATGTTTTCTCGAGCTCTTGTACTATCTGCTCTGCTGCTAGTTTGCTAATAGCATAAGGGCTTGCACATTGTGGTGCACAGCCGGTGCTTGCAAGTATAAAATTATCATGAGATATACCCATGGCCTTCATAGTACCTACTATATTGGTGGAATAGTATATAGAAGGGTGAATACTAGATTCTCCTACTTGTACTAAAGCTGCAAGATGTACTATACAATCAACATGATCAAAGTAAGCAGATAGCTTATTTCTAATATCTAGTTCAATGGATACAGGTACTAATCCTGTAGTACCTACATACTTTGGCGGACTAATGTCTATGCCATATACTGCGTAGCCTTGCTCGTGTAGTAGTTTAGTTAGGTGAGATCCAATATATCCCGAACTACCTGTTATTAGTACTTTTTTCATTTCCATATCACCATTTTAAATTGTTCCTTTGGTATACCAAAGTACTGGCACTTCCAATCACTTTGATCAAAAAAATCTAAGTGATGCCATTGATCTTTTTTGGCTAGTATCTGTCTAGCGGCATCGTACCAGTCTATATTAGCTAGTATTGGTTCTATTTTATCTTTTACTAACTGTACTTCTTCGTAATTAAAACTGTCCCACTCCCAGTGTAGTACCTCAAAAGCATTACCTTCTCGGTCAACATAGTCCATAGAAAAATCTAGCCCCCATTTGGGTCTTATAGATATGATCTTATGTAGTAAGGGTAAATTTTTTGCCCACATATGTAACTGCTTTAAGGCTTCCGCATTATAAGCTTTACGCTCAAATAGACTGCTATGATTTAGTACTGCACCCTCTATTTTATTAAATTGAGTAAACCAGTCTTTTCTAAGTGCATATCTAAAATCGCGTTGCTTTTTAGGAATTTGATAGTTTACATAAGCAAACTGTCTTTCTAAAGGAGTTAAGTCATATCCGTTTTGGTCAAATAATTCAACATCTTCAGCTGTTGGTATAAATATGACTTTAGTTATTGGATTACCCCAGTAACCTTCTGGATCAAATTGATTATTTGTTTTTAACATCATGTAAACGTAGTGTAGTATCCATATCGGTTACTTCTGCTACTATATATTTAGCTAATTTTACGAACTCTATAGTTAGTTCATCTAAAAAAGGTTTGTTACCAAGTGCTTCTTGATTTTCAAACTTTATTTCTTCAATTCTCATACCTTCCCATATCATTTCTAATACAGACGGTAGTATATATTGTTCATGACCCTCGGTATCAATCTTTAATTTACCTATTTCAGTAATATCATATCTGTCACATAGCTCTTTAAAGCTAATAACTTCTACTATATTCTTATTAACTATATTTAGGTTAAGGCCTCTGGCTTCTAGTAATCGATCTACTGTTGGATGCCTTTGGCCTACTGAATTACATCCTCTTGTCCAGCTAGGTAGATCAAAAAGATGTATAGATACGTCGGGTACATAATATACGGGTATTTGTCCAGTAGTTGAGCTAATGGCTACATTAGCTTTTACTTGATTTTCTCGATCAGGTATTCTGTCTAGATAGTATTTTATTGGTTCTACTAATAGTACTCTGTCGCCTGATTTGGCCACATCATAGGCGGTGTCGAAATCACAGCTGCCTATGTCTACGTAATCATACTTCATCTTTTACTCTTTCAAAATAAAGTAAGTTCTGAGTAAACCATCCCATGTGTATGCCTTTGCGCATATCTTGTATAAGTTGATCTTCTCTTTCATGATTTCGTACTAGTCCTGCTTCTGTAAGTAAGTCTGCCCACTCTTGCTTGTCACGACAATTAATATGACCAATACCACCTTGACCTACTGCAGCTGCAGTCCATATCAAGGTATATTTAACTGTTTGTGCTACTTTAGCTACTACTTCTTCTGAACGTTCTTTTTCAATATGTTCAGCTACTTCCATACATACAACTACATCGGCTTCTTCTTTTTCAATATCGAAAAGGCTCTTGTATTCAAGGTAAGCTTTACCATGTACACGATCATCGATATCTAAGCCATGGGCGTCTATACCTTCAGAACGAAATGAATTTACAAAGTGTCCTGGTCCGCATCCAATATCTAATAAGCTAGAAGGATTCAATTCCTTTTTAATCCAGGTAGCTAGGCGATCTGCAAAAGGTTTTTCTTCTGCTTGCATATGGTTAAAGTTAAGGCGCTCTGGATATTTTGGCATATCACGTTTTAGCCAGCCTAGGTCTTGTCGATCGTATTTACGCTCATACCAACCTTTGTTAGTATAGACATTCATAATTTCTTCAAAAAATTCCTCGTACATTGGAGCAACTTTATCTAAGGAAAAGTTTTCTGCCCATTGACGACAGTTTCGAGGATCAATTCTATCAATATTTTCAGCCGCCCATACAAAGTGATCGAACGTTCGGCAACGATATCCGGTAACACCATGTATATTATTTTCTGCAAAAGAGCCCCAATCTGTTGTGATTGTGGGAGTTCCTGAGAACAGTAATTCCATCTGTACACCACCAAACGGTTCAATATACATTGATGGTACAAATGCTCCTTTGGCTCCAGCCATTAGCTCTTTACGCTTAGCTTGGTCTGCATAACCAACAAACTCTACGTGTTCTGGGAAGGTTAAATTTTCAGGATTTTGTCCTGCTATAATTAGTTTAGCTCCAATTGCTTGTGTAGCTTGTACTGCAATATGAACACCTTTGCCCTCATATACGCGACCTAAGAATAAGAAGTAATCATCTTTCTTTTCACGAAACTCAAAGTCGTCTGGATCAAAGTAGTTTGGAATTACTGATTCATACCAGTCTTGTTTACAAGTAGCTACTGAGTTAAGTCCTGCGTATGCATGATATATAGCATATGACTCAAAAATTTTCCAGCGAGTCCAATGTCCTCCAGCATAACCAATACCTGGCTCTACTACAATTAGATCATTATGTGCATCACATACTGGTCGTACCCCTGGTCCCCAAAAAGGCAGTAAGAAATCTAATGGCTGCTTGCGTTTAGCAATTTCTAATATGGCGTTCTTAAAGAAAGTCTGATATACATGGTCGTTCATATCGAACTTAAAAAAGTTCTTGCGCCAGTCATGCGTACCATAGGACTTGTCTAAATCTTCATTGGTTACTACTGTTACATGTTCATCACAATCTAGCTGTGAGTCTTCATGCCCGTAGTGTACAACATAATGACCGCGGGCGCGCATCATCTTAGCAAACTTTAAAACTTTTTGAGTATAGGCACAAGCCACATAGTCCTTGTTAGTAACGGTATGTGGAAGTCCTAGTATATGGAAGCGAAATTTCATGTTATTCTTGTTCTACGTTAATCTGATCCCATTGCTGGGTACTTTCATTCCAAACTGGTATAATAGGCCACACTAATTTAGGATACGTGATCGGTGCATCCCAATTTAGTGTACTTGGATTAAAACTCCAACTAGGAAAAGGCGAGGGGGTAACAAATACTCCATATTCTGGGCTATACGCCCAGCCTACGTCTGGATACTGCGAAAACTCATTTAGTGAGAGTTCCTGCCACTCAGGTCCAGGGGGTTGTGGGTGTTCTTCTACTCTTTGTACGATTGAATTTTCTAAAAGTGCATACTTTGGCATTTAACCACCTGTTGTGAATGTATAAATAGCATAACGAACTGCATCAGCGCAGTGAGATGCCATACCGTGCTCAGGACGTTCTTTTACTAGATTTGTTTTATGGTCCCATCTGTACTCATTGAACATTATAAGAATGTTTTCGCAATGAGGAGATACTTTTATTCGACCTTGTTCAACAAGTGAGGCAACCATTGCTAATCCATCAAGAACGGACTTCTTAGCCTTAATAGTAGCTATATCATGAGTATAGGCAAGATCTGCTGCAAACTGAGCTGCTGCTGAGTCAATAAAGATAGTTTCAATTCCCCACTTATCTATCAACTCTCTGATTTTTTCAACGTGACCTTCAGTAGTAGCCTGAGCTTCTTGATACTCGTCTACGATATGGTATGAGTCAAGGGCGGCTTTATAAACTATAACTGCAAAAGCAGTTGGGTCTTTATATCCAGGGTCTAACCCAGCTATGACTTCGTCGCCATCATCTTTAACATATTCTTCAACAAATCTTTCTTCATCAAACTGGAAGATTTGTCCTTCGTAGGTTGAGAACGAAGCCATGTACTCTTGTTCAAACTCAGCTTTCGACATAACTGTACGAGCTTCTTGAACGTCTGACTCGCTCATACGATGGTTTTCTGTGTAGTCTGCTGTGATAGAAGCCCACTCAGGGTATTTATCTGAGAACCCACGATCAAAGAATCGACTGAACCAGTTGTTTTTACCACGAGGAGTGGAGATAAAAATTGCTTTTGATCCAGGACGGTCAAGGGTAGGACGAAGAGCGACATTAAAAGCAGCTTCTCCATCTCCAAGTGCGGCCTCATCAAATATAATAAGATCGTAACTACGACCAACACAGCTATCAACGGTACTAAGACTTCCAAGACGAATAGTGCTTCCATTAGTGAGCTCTAAAATTTTGTCTTTTACGTTATCTCGTTCTACTTCTAAATCAAAGCTACGGATTAGTCTGCGCTGTAATTCAAATGATATTGAACTAAGGGTATAATTTGGGGATATAATAAGAATATTACAACCAGGAACTAACATCACTAGTTGCCCGATGACATTAGCAATATAAGTTTTGCCTAGTCTGCGAGCAAGTGCTGCACAGATAAAGCGATATTTGGGATTGTTAACTGCGTTGATAAGGGCAATCTGTGCTCTATTTACTTGATCCCAGGCTGTGGTACTCACGCCTGTTTCAGGATCATATGCTGGTAGCAGTTTAAGATAGTTGATAATAGGTAATTTAATAAACCTCTTATCAGCTGGAAATTCGGTTATTGATTCTGAGTCAATATCCTTACGAGAAATTTTAAGCATCAGTATCCTAGACTGCGAAACTGCTACCACACCCGCAAGTGTGTTTAGCATTTGGATTTGTTATAACGAATTCTTTTGACATAAAAGAACCTTTATAATCTATAGTACATCCAGTTAAATACTGCATGCTTATAGCGTCAATTAATATTTTAAAATTACTATCTAACTCAAGTTCAAAGTCGTCACTATTTACAGTCTCTTCAATAGTAAAGCCATAATTAAATCCGGAACATCCGCCACCTTGAACAAATGTTCTAAGATAAATGTCGGGCCTATTTTCTTCTAGTAGTATGTCTAATATCTTAGACTTTGCTGAGTCTGTTACTGTAATCATTTATGGCCGCCTTTATAGCATCTTCTGCTAGTATTGAACAATGTATCTTAACTGGCGGTAGTGCTAGTTCTTCTGCGATTTCTGAGTTAGTAACCTTGACAGCATCACTAATGTGCATACCCTTAACCCACTCTGTAACCAGTGACGAACTTGCGATTGCTGAGCCGCAACCGTATGTCTTGAAACAAGCATCTCTAATAACACCACTTTCATCTACCTTTATTTGTAATCTCATTACATCCCCGCAAGCAGGAGCACCAACCATGCCGGTGCCTACTGTGGGATCTGACTTATCAAATGTACCTACATTTCTGGGATTTTCATAGTGATCTATGACTTTAGTGCTATACGACATAATTATTCCCCTATTTTTCCTAATTTTGCAATATAGTTATCCATCATGTGATCATATGCACCTAGAAATTTCTGACCTTTTGCTCTGGCTTTTAGTCTGCTACGAATCATATCTTTTATTTGTTGCCATGGTGTTAGGTCTCTAAATGCACCATGGAAGTTCATATATTTGTGCGTTCCGTGATGTGCAAATCCCATTAACAAAAGAGGAACTTTAGTAACATCGTCACAGTTATTTTGCACTCTATAGTGAGTAAACTTCAACGAGTTAACAAACTCTCGATTGCCCACTCTTGGTGATCCAAATGTTATTAGTGCTATAACCTTTGATTGTATCCTGCCTGAGGCAATGGTTGCCATTGCAGCACCAAGACTATGACCTGTTACATATAACGTATCAATATCGGCAACAGCCTTTTCTATTGCAGGCCATAACTTATTAATTTCACCTTTGAATCCTGCATGTATCTTACCGCCAATGGCTTCAATATTTTTTCCAGATTTTAAATCAGCTAATATATCTGAGGGTTCAGTTACTTCTGTGCCTCTAAAACTTAAAACATGTATATTATTCATGTCTTTTAACAAGTATGCCTGAGCACCTTGGACATTGAAAAATTCAACAATGGTAAATCCAAACGATTTAAACTTATTTTTAGACGTTTTTGGATCCTCATAAGTAATTGCAGCTATATTAGCAAATGTTAGTAATTGTATTTTTTCCATTTTATTATCCCTTTGATATTAATATCTTCCCGATGCAAGCACTATCCTGCAAATGTGTTCTAATCGTTCTATGTGTTCATAGGCTCGCCATGGCGATGTATCGATGGCAACTACTCCGTGTCCACGAATTCCAACAATATCAAAATTGATATTACCTGACTTATCTAAGCCTAGGTTCTCGTGGCAACGATCAGCAAGCTCTTGTGATATAGGTGCTACATCTCCAACATTGGGGGCTACACGAGTGTACCTGTTAAGTTCAGGAAAACTTGCGGATATAGTTGCAAGATCAATTCCAGCATGCATAGCTGCTATACAGTAGGTAGGATGCACATGCACTACTACTCTGACATCTCCGCTATGCTGTCCCATTTCACGTTGTAGTCCAAAATGTAAGGGTAGTTCGCCTGAAGGCTTTAAGTTAGCTGAAATATCTGTGTAGGTTGTGGGTATACAATATTTACCATACGCACCTTTTTTAATTTCCATTTTCTTAAACTGATCAGGTTGTAAGGTTTGCTTACGTGTGCCTGAAGGGGTAATATAGAAGTGGTCGCGATCATGGTGACGAATTGAGCAATTACCATCACGCGATGTAATCCAGTTTCTTTGATAGGCATCTAACATTACTTCACAAATTGTTTCTAGCATCTGTTATTCCTTATCCCCATTACTCATATCCCATAGCACTAGGCCTACTACACTTACCATAAATACAATAAAAATAACTGTATCCATTATTTTTTACTTCCAAATAGTTGTAGTAGGTGGATAAATAGGTTAATAAAGTCTAAGTATAAGGTTAGGGCACCTCGAACCTCAGCTGCATCACTAGTGGTTGCGCTAATTTCTTCGCGGATCTTTTGAGTGTCGTAGGCAGTTAAACCTAAGAAGATGACGATGGCTATGGCTGAAATCACCATTTGCATCACAGTGCTTCCAATAAAGATATTGATAATGCTGGCGATCACAATGGCGATTAAACCCACAAACATGAACTTGCCCAAGCTATCCAAGCTTTGTTTAGTAAAGTAACCGTAACCACTCATTACCAAAAATAAGACAGCTGCTGCCATAAATGCTGACACAATTGATCCCATTGCATAAACTGCAAATATAGTAGCAAAACTTAATCCCATTAAAGCTGCAAAACCGTGTAAGCACAGCTGTGCTACACCTTTACTAGGATTATTGCCAAGCACGTAGCTGACACCAAAGATGGCTGCTAACGGCGCAAAGATTACAATCCACTTCGTTACACCAGTAAAAAAGAATGCCAATAATTCTGGTGTGGTGCCAACAAAGTAGCTGACAAACATTGAAACTAGTACTGCTACACTCATATGACCATAAACTCGTGCCATTGCTGAGTTTATCTCTGAGGCTGAGCGATAGCCAAATTCTTCTGTATAAGTTGTTTTAAACATTTTTTCCATCCGCATCTAAGTTTACTAACTGTTGTATTAATCTACCATATTTGGTACCGTCGCCAGGCTGACCGCCTGCGTCATTAATCTGCACATTTACCTGAGACTTGATTTGAGCTGAGCGAACTTTTTCCAACTCAATTTGACGGTCTAATTGTTCCATGGTCATTTTATGTGATAAGGCCAGCAGTTCTGATATGTCTTTGTTAGAACCAATTTCCGCTTCTTCTAACTCTTGAAACTTCTTCTTAATTATGGCATCCATTGCAGAACGCATTTTAAAACGGTTATTGAAACCTACATCAAAGAACACTTGGTCAATGTAGGCTTTTACATCTCTACGGTTTAGGGTAGTAGTTACAAGATGTACAGGAATGTCTAAATTGTCAGCAACTTGGTGTGCGTCTTGGAGTTGAAGGTAGGAATTAGCAATCTCTAACGATTCCGGTGAGATTTCTACTACTTCAGCAGGTGTATGGGTTGGTAAGTTTTTTGTCATCTTGAGCTCCTTGCCCTAATTATACCACCAGGGGCAGTTTAGGAGCAAGTTGAAAATTTTTTGTCATCTAGTATTATATCAGTTTAAGGTTCACAAGTCAAGCCTATATTTAGCACCCAAAGCTGTCAACAAAAATTTTTAAAAATACCGCATGGCGGTGGGCCAGGCATACAATGTGAAAACTAAAGTCTACTAACCGCCCCTCCTGTGCGGGTACACCCCCATGCACATATGTGGCAAAAATACTACACTAATGTAAATAAATATGTAAAGATAAAAAATTTGCTTGACCTGTGAGCTAGACGCTGTTATAATAGACACATAGACAGGAGAAAATAACATGACACTCTTTAACATTTTTACTATGATAATGGTATTTGCTTTGGCACTGTTGCCATGCGCTATCGCTATTTATCTATCGCGTGACCACAATGGAGACTGGCTATGACTGACACTATAGCTCCCGATTATAGCACATGGAATGATTCGGATTTGGTGGACTACTTTTCTGACTACCATAAAGATTTTTATGGCCATCGTCCCTATTGGGACGAATACAAGACAAGGGATAATATCCTTGCAGGAATAAGGGCTATTGACGAATCATTCAATCGTATGCTACAATCAGAACATGGACGCAGGGAACTGCTAGATGATGGATGGATTATTAACTAACCTTGAAAGGGTTTATATCATGACTGCAAAAACTTTGAACTACACAACAGAACAGACCGCCAAGATGGTAGGCGACTACCAAGCTGGCATCACTGTTGAGGCTATCGCTGAACAACTGGGTAAATCGGTTCGTTCTGTTGTTGCTAAACTTTCCCGTGAGAAGGTTTATGTTTCGAAAACTTATGTAACGAAATCTGGTGAGGCCGTTGTGCGTAAAGACGCACAGGCTGACTTCATTGCTAATGCCTTGGGCTTGAATGAGGCTGATGCTGATTCGTTGACTAAGGCGAATAAGACTGCACTGGCTAAGATGGTGGAGTTTATCAAGGCGAAAGCCTGATTGCATTACAGGGCTATAGCCCTGTAACCCAAACTGCAAATGAATACTTTTGTTTGCGGTTTGGGGCGCCAATTTTATCACATAAAATTGGGGTATGTCAATAGGGATTACCCTATATTTGCACAAATACAACACTAGGGAAACTACCTATCAAATAATTGTTGACATGATGCTGGAAACCTGTATAATGGTATATAACAAAATAAGGTAATAGATATGACAAACTTTGAAACTGTAAAAGCTTATATGGCTAGACGCTACCCCGATAAGCTTTATGCTATGCGTGAAGGTAACGCTTGCGTTTGGGTTTCTATGGGTTTGGTTGAAATGTATTTCACTGTAAAAGATGATATAATTGTTGACATACAGGTGGACTAAGAATGATTAGATCAGATAAATTTAGATTGTTTCAGGTTATGCTTCAAGATGAATTCAACTTGAAGCATAGGGTTAACTTTGCAAAGGCTAAGGTTTTGCTATTTGATGGTGACCCTTGCATGGGTATGTATGAGGGCGAAAAATTCTCAGAAAAAAAGATCAATCATAAAATCCGTATTGCCACTAGCGAGATGGGATCAGACCTTGATTTGTTTGGTACACTAGCGCATGAATATGTTCATGCTTGGCAAATGGAGAATGATCTAGACATTGCTCACGATAAAGAATCAGGTTTTACAGAATGGCGTGATTATTTTATAGCGTACTATGACATAGACATTGTATCCTTTAATGCCTGAGTTTTTGAATACTCAGGTTTGCATAAAAAATTGAATACTCAGGTATTCAATTTTGCGCCAATTATACATGTATAATTGGAGGCGTGTCAATAGGGATAAACACCTATGTTGTATTTTTGCACAGCCAAGACTTTTTGCTTTTTTATCTGTATAATAGAAGACATACTGAAAAGGAATGAAATGACTACTACACAAACCCTCGCTCTTGCTTATGCTGAAAAACTTGTTGCCTACTATGAGACAATTAATAACAGGGATGAAAATCGCATTGCCTACATGGAAATGTGCAATGCACAAAACGCTTTAGCATTTGAGGCACAGGCCGAGGCAGAAACAAAGGTTTAACACCTTAAAGAAAATTGAATACTCAGGTATTCAATTCTGCGCCAAAATTATAACATATAATTTTGGGCCGTGTCAATAGGGTTTACCCTATATTTGCACAAATACAACATAGGTGTTTTCACCTAGAAAATAATTGTTGACAAGGTGAAAAAAGTCTGTATAATGGGATACATGAAAACAAAATACACTCAAAAACAACTCGCAGAATTTCAAAAATTTTGCTTGCGTCATTCGCTAAAATTTGCTACAATGGCAGAATACCAAGGCGCAATAGATCAATATTTTCTGAAAGATTAAAAAATGGCTAAAATCACAAAGGTTTCAATTTATGATATGGATGGCACAATCGTTGATTCTACTCACCGCTACCGCACAATCGTTGACGATAATGGCGAGAGAATAGATTTAGATTATTGGAGAGAAAATCAAGATTTAGCATTATTTGATTCTCTTTTGCCATTAGCCGAACAATATCAAAAAGATTTAGAAAATCCTAATTGTTATGTTATTATTGCTACCGCTAGGGTTATTAATGACCCTGATATGTATTTTATAGAAAATGAATTAGGTATGCCCGATTATCTTATTAGCCGAGGCGAGAATGATTCACAATCTGGAAAAACTCTCAAGATTAATGGTTTAGCAAAATTCTTTAATTTGATTAATTTCAAAAATGCAGAATTTACATTCTATGAAGATAATATCGAATATCTAAAAGCGGTTTGTGATCGTTTCAATATTCGGGGTGTATATGTACCAAGTAAACAAGGACACTAAAATGATTTTAAATAAAGAATATGCTACAGATTTGATTAAGGATTTTTTAGCCGAAGGCGAATCCTTAGAATATATTTCTGAATTAATGCAATTACCTGTTGCAGTTATTATTAATCTTTTAAATGGTAGGGCTGATTAAATGATTAATTATTTTAATAATCGAGATTATCAATTAGGCTTTGATGCTCATGCTCTAGGTGAACCACTAGACAAGGGACAATCGGAAGCATGGCAAATGGGCTGGCATGGTTGGGCGGATATTATGGACAAAAGCGAATCGGCTCAACCTTATTTTTGAATACTCAGGTTTGCAGAAAAAATTGAATACTCAGGTTTGCAGAAAAAATTGAATACTCAGGTATTCAATTTTGCGCCAAAATTATATCATATAATTTTGGGGCGTGTCAAGCTTTTTTAATAACATATTTTTTATGTGTGATTAAAAAACAACAGTAGGCGCCAAAATTATATCATGGCGCTCATGGTTTGTCAATAGGGATTTACCCTATAATGCAAAAATACAACACTAGGGAAACTACTTAGAAAAAAATCGTTGACATTGGCAAAATTATGCTATAATGGACACTTACCAACTGAAAGCACTCATGGCTAAAAAGCAATACTTTTGTATTCTGGACACAGAAACCACAATTAATGATACTGTTGCAGATTTTGCAATGGTTATTTGTGATCGTGAGGGGCGCATTTATAATCAATGCGCGGTTTTAGTCGCTGGACATTATAACACAATGGAATTGTTCCACGATAAAAAAGCAAATGATATTTGGGGCTATGAGGGATTAACTAAACGCAAAGCGGCTTATATTGCAATGCTAGATAATGGTATTCGTATGCTTGCTTCAGTTAATGCAATTAATAAATGGATTAATCAGGCAATCGGTAAATATAATCCATCACTTACTGCATATAATCTCGCTTTTGATATTAATAAATGCGGTAATACTGGAATTGATTTATCAGGTTTTAATAATAAATTTTGTTTGTGGCAAGCCTCGGTAGGTAATATCTGCAATTCACGCAAATATAAACAATTTTGTTTAGATAATCATGGTTTTAATAATGTTACTAAACATGGTAATATGACATTTAAAACTAATGCGGAAATGGTTTGCGGTTTTATTAATAATAATTTTATTATCGAGCCACATACTGCATTAGAAGATGCCCGAGATTTTGAATTGCCTATTCTTACGCATATTATTAAAAAGCGTAATTGGCAAAATAATATTATTCCTTATGACTGGAATAAATTTCAAGTACGAGATAATTTCAAGGCATAATAAAATGATAATAACAAAATATAGGGTTTATTGGATTATTCTTTTATTATTGTTTTTTTATACTAATAAAAGATATGATATTGACGAATACCGAGAAATGTGTTATAATATACATACTACAAAAGATTTGATAATAGGGGATTAAAATGGAAATAATTGGTTGGATTGGTAGCATATTATTTGCAATATGCGGATTACCACAGGCAATAGAATGTTATAAAGCAGGACATTCTCGGGGATTATCATGGGCTTTTCTATTATGCTGGTTTTTTGGGGAAATATTTACAATTATTTATGTATTCCCTAAAATGGATTTACCCCTATTATTTAATTATGTGCTTAATATGGTATTTTTAATTGTGATGCTATATTATAAAATTAAACCCCGAGTATAATATAATCCCCGATTATATCGGGGATTATATTTAATCCTTTGCGAAGTGAGCACTCACTTCGCAGGCGCCAAAATTATATCATATAATTTTGACCCGTGTCAATAGGGGTTTTCCCTATTTGTTGCTTTTTTACAAATGGGTCTAATCGGGTGACTTTATGGGTATGAATACTTTTGTTTTCAAAAACAAATATTTTTTTGAAAACAAAAGTACTCATTGGGTGCGCCAAAATTATATCATATAATTTTGCCCCGTGTCAATAGGGATAAACCCTATATTTGCACAAATACAACAAATAACCCCACAAAAAATATGTTTTTGACAATTCTTGATTTTTCGCTATAATAGAGACTTCTTCACTCACTAACCTTGAAAGGGTTTAAAAATGACAGCAAAAACTGTAAATTATACGGCAGAGCAAACCTCTGCTATGGTGTCCGATTATACCTCGGGTGTGTCCGTAGAATCTATTGCCGAAAATTTGGGCAAATCGGTTCGGTCGGTTGTAGCTAAATTGTCTCGGGAAGGCGTTTACAAAGCTAAAACCTATGTTTCCAAAACTGGCGAAAAACCAGTTAAAAAGGATGTACACGCTGACGCTATCGGTGCAATTTTGCGCTTGAGCGAAAACGATGTGGATTCTCTGACAAAGGCAAACAAAAATGCTCTAAAAGCAATTTTTGACGCTTTGGCAAACTCTCGCCCAGTTTGACACAATAGGGGTTTACCCCTATTGACAAGCCCTGATTTATCAGGGCTTATTTTTAGCTTAATAACCCTACTTGCTGTAGGGTTATAGGCGCCAAAATTATAGCATATAATTTTGCCCCGTGTCAAGCTTTTTTTAATAACTTATTTTTTGTGTGTGATTGTAAAACAACACCATTTTTTGATTTTTTCCTGTATAATAGAACACATGAAAACGCTACAATTCACAGTTGACCAAATTGCAGAATCCACATGGGATACAATTTGCGAATCATATCCAAAATTGGTACGATTCAATCCCCCTAAAATTGTTCTCTGCAATAGGCTTACCCGTACCGCAGGAAAAAATTATCAGGAAGAAAACCTTATTCATTTAGGGAATAAATTCTTTGCAAAAAATTCTGCTAATATGCGAATGGTAATTTTACCGCATGAAATAGCACATCAGGCAGATTTTAATCTTTTTGGAATATCCGAGAAAAAATGTGGTCATGGCGTACAATGGCAAAAAATTATGCTACAATTAGGGCTTGCACCTAATAAATATCATTCAATGGAATTATAATATGATAAAATCAATATCTTGGGTTGGCACTATATCAAGCATTATCGGTGCTTTTTTGGTAGCATCACAAATTATATTTGTTGGTTATCTGGCATTTATTATTGGCTCATTATCTTGGTTAATTGTGGGTTTTATCCGAAAAGATAATTCCCTTACTGTTTTAAATGGGGTTTTCTTTTTAGCTAATATCTTAGGAATATATAATGCTTGGTAAAATACTAGTAACTATTTTCTTTCCAATAATTGCTTTATTGGATTGGACATTCTCGAATTATCCACTTTCCCGATTTTGGGAAATTAATCGGAAAGAATATCGAGATTTTATGGAAGGCAAAGAATGATTATATCTTTTCGTGAAATGGGAATTAATCTCAAAGATTATCAGGGATTAACTATTAAACAAATGCAACCATATATAATTAATCAATGCGCTGATTATATATTATCTTTTGAAGGTGATTATGATTATGAAATATTTACCCATTATGATTGGGAAATAAATTATGTCACTCAAAGCGTATATATTCCACATAATGCCCTGATTAATTAATTATTTAATAACCCTGCAAATTGCAGGGTTATTTTTTGCCTGAATAACCCTACTTGCTGTAGGGTTATGGGCGCCAAAATTATAGCATATAATTTTGACCCGTGTCAATAGGTGTTTTCCCTTATGTTGTTTTCTTGCACTTGGCACGATTCTTGCGCCTGTGGGGCTGGCACGATTCTTGCTTATAATTAAAAATGCATAATTAATAATTATGGAAGTGGGCGCTCACTAACTTTTTGCGAAGTGAGCACTCACTAACTTTTTGCGAAGTGAGCACTCACTTACGCCCGATAGGGCGCCATAGTGGAAAAGCCTGTGTCAAAATTGCGCCATAGTGGAAAAGACAGTGTCAAATGTATTTTTGGTTGAGGTAGTGCTGGCGCCAATTATACCACGGCAGACATAGGTTTGTCAAGTGCAAAAATCTGCTATTGATTGCCGCAAACTTTCCCAGTATAATATAGCCTTAGACAGACGGAAAAGGCAAACGGGTTCATGACAATTAAAAATATTGATTTGACTCTTACAGCTTAATCCAGTATAATTTAATCTTAGAAACAAACAAACACCGAAAGGATAAATCATGAAAGAAAAAGCACAAAACTATACCTCTGAGCAAACTGCCAAGATTGTTCAAGACTACCAGGCTGGCGTTGCTGTTGAGGCAATTGCAGAGGCTGTTGGCAAATCTGTTCGCTCAGTGGTTGCCAAGCTGAGCCGCGAAGGCGTCTACAAAGCCAAGAGCTATGTCTCCAAGACTGGCGAGCGTCCTGTTAAGAAGGATTTTGTGGCTGACGAAATCGCCGCTATCCTGCTCTTGACTGAAGCAGAGACCGAGAGCTTGACCAAAGCCAACAAGACCGCCTTGGCGAAGATCTTGCAAGCTGTCCGCTGATCGGCAATTGAGGGTCAAGTTTCCACACTTGACTCTCAAACCCAAATGGGTTATAATTACATATAAACTAGAAAAGGCTCAGGCTCTGAGTATAGTTTATTCTGGTCACTTATTCGCTTCTTATGCAGTCCCAGCTGTTAAGAGGAACTTGGTGGCTAGATTCTGGGAGCCCTGTTACCAGAGGCTTAATTCTGGTACCGGAAAGCAACCTCGCTACGGAAGCGGCTAGACCAGCCTAAAAGGATGGATTGTGGTATCCTAAAAACCTCAACATCTCAAGCTACGGCAGCTGTAAAGCTGGTACGATGAAATTCCTGTTTTGAGCAGGTAGAAAAACAGAAAGCCTTGGTCTCCTCCGATCTTGCACATACCCCTTGAACAAGGCCTGATGCATGATCTTAGTGATAAATCGTGGACTGCGCTATCTAGACTTGTTCGCGTCTAGTTCTGTTCAAAATGCCCCAGAGGAGTCATGCCCTCATGGGGCTTTTGTTTGCCTTAAATTTACCACGTCCAGACTTTTGCTGCTGCGCCCGCGAGCTTAGTGCTCGCGCCAATTATACCATAGTGCAGAAAACATTGTCAAGTGCAAATTCTTGATTTTTACCCTAAACCGCATCCACTGACCCTAAGTTGGGCCAAATTGACGCCGATCAGGGCCAAAACGACCAGATCGGACTTATTTCGGGAAATTTACACGTTTCCGCCGATAAGACGAAAAAAAGCCACTTAATCCTAGAATTAAGTGGCCTTGGGCACATAGTCTGTTTTTAAGTGCCCTGTTAGCGTAGTCTGGCGCAGTTTAGGGTCAATTTGGGGTCAGTTTCTTTTCAATAAGTGCTAAAACTGACTTATTTACCTTCTCTAGCGACTCCAGCATGTCGGAATTTACGTCGAGTAAGCGAGCAATTCGTTCAATATACTCTTCCTTCTTGACTGGTACTTCACCACGCTTTGTGAGGTACTCCTTCTTTTTGTACACGCCCAGACTCGATAGCTTAGCGATGACCGACCTATCCGGAACGCCCAGAGCCAAAGCTAATGTAGGTACAGGAGTTCCTGCTAGATAATCTTGTTTTAATTTTTCTGTTGTTTCGTGATCGTATTTCATGGTTTATTCCCAAGGCATTGCTGTCCATTTCTTGACTACTTCTGTTTTAATTAAGGGCTGCGGCTGACTGCTCCAGTCATCAGGATGTAAAATCATATTCTGGTGTCGAATATCGGGGTGAGCTAACCAGATTTGTGCTATTTGTACTTGAGTTAAGTAAGGTAGTTCACCTAACCAAGTATCCCCAATTCCTGTGAGCTTCCATGTGGATTTGGGATCTCTGCGTTGACCCTCAGTTCGACCAGACCGCACTAAAAGTCCCTGACTTCTGAGTTCTAGGATCTCCTCCGCCGTATGCTCAGGATGAGCCGTCGTGGCTGCGGCCACCAGCTCCTCAGGCATCACAGCTTCCAATCGTTGTCTGCTCCAGCTATCGTAGGGGATATCTTGGTAGGTCTTGAAGCCTAGAAGGATAAGTGGTACTAGGCTGCTGTACTCAGGTTGTGCTACCTGCTTTGGCGACAGTTTTGAACGGGGAACTCTACACGCTAATTTCCAACAAGCTAGCTGAAACTCTTGCTCTTCAGCAGTGCCTGACCCTAAATTGTAAGTAGCGGTACTCACTGCATCTACTTTACCATCAACTAGTTGAGGTTTCCACGACCCAAAGTGGTGTACTAGCTGGGCTAAAAACCATTCCGATTGTGAGGAAAGACCCAGCTGGTCGCAGCTTTGGGTCAAGGGCAATCCGTTTTGACGAGCAAGCCATTCAAGCGGCCACGAACGAAGATCCCGCTTCAAACCCCTTGGCTTTATTACAGCGGGTTCAAAGCGGGGATTGTTTTCAGGTAAGGTTTTTTCAAAATTCATATTTTTACAGTTGTTTTAGCTTTTCGGAGACGAAGTCTCCCTACTTAGAGTTTGTGTAGGGGACCCTCAATTAATGCAAACTACGTAAGCTTACCTTGCTTGACTCATCCTCTGACCCCTTCGCGCAAGGTGCTTCCTCTTTGCATATTGAGGTCCCCTGTGCTCGAATTATTTAATTATCACTTATTATATCATGAATTTTTTCATAAGTCAAGCGTTATTTTTTACTCAGGTAAAAATACACTAAAATATGCGTAGGGTAGCTGAGGTTTAGGCGGTTTAGGATCAGATCACTCAGCTTGCTCTAAGAGTTGACGGTGCTGAATCCATCCTTTAAAATTGCCTGACCAAAACTTAGCTTCACGATCTTGATGCGTAGCTCCTGGCTCCCAGATGTGTGGTTGTAGATTGCTTAGCATGGGTTTTGCTTGATGTTCAAATGGACTGGCGTGCCAAGGTCGGCCAGCCACTAACTTTTGAGCAATTGATAAAGCCTTCTCTAAGCTTTGGTCTAATCGGCGGTAACTAACCTGAGCACAACAGCTAGCTGATACTAATCGGGCCTGTGGGCGCGTGCAATGCTCACCAGCGGCTTTGTAAAATATTTGACCATTTTGAATTTCACGGTCTACATAGGGCACATGCCAGTCGCCTTGAGTAAGCTCTAGGGGCCGGCTCCAGTCATGAGCTAGTCGCATGCGTTGTGCTAATATTTGAATCTCAGGTTGAGCGTCTTGATGATTGCGAAGAGCGTACCAGTTATCCCACTCAGTGGCTGTGACAACCACCTTAATCATCTGAAAAGGCTCAGTGATCCTATTTGAGATCTGCTTGTGAACTCCTAGGTCTAAAAGAGTTTGGCAGTGCTTTTGAGCATAAACTTTAGCTTCCAGCCAAGTGGCTTCAGCTTGATCTCGCTCAGCGATCTCTGCTCTAGCTGACATTCCAGGCTCGTTCTTGCCCCAGTGCTCGGGCTTAGCAGGATTAGTTTCTAACAGATCCAGCATCTTTGCAACAGGAATAGCCCTTGAGCTAGCTGAGTTGCGTGATAGTTGTCGGTGAGTAAGAAGTTCCGCATGAATAAAGCGTGGATACTCTAGTTCAAATGTGGTTATTCTTGTGCCTTGATAAATGCTGTCTTGAATAACAGCAGCCGTGATATTAGACATATTAGTCCCAAAGGTTTTGATAGTATTTTCCAAATAAGCGGTAACCATTTTGATTACGTGCTTCGTGTGCACGAAGTGCTTCATAGTCGCACTCGTATGTGTCTTTTGGTCCTTTTTCCATTTGAAATAAGGTAGGCTTTCCTGCGTCATCCCACTTGCAAGGCACTGACTTAAAGTCGTGAGTGCCTGAGTGGTAAGCAGCATCCCAGTTGTCAGAGACTTTGCACTCAAATGCCTGAATCATTTCATCCAGCACCCAATCCCACCGGAGAAAGTGGTTGCTATCTGTGTCCCAGTCGTTTTCTTTTTCTGCAGCTGCAGTGCTACGCAGGTGCTCAGGTACATCTTCGTCGTCAACACAAGGCGCTCCGTGCTTGGTAGCCTTCAGTTGTTTGAGCATAGGCAGGATGATATGAGCAAGAGTATTATCCATGCCCCAAGTATCCCAACGATCAATGTGTACTTTAATGGTACGAGATTTCTTAGACTCAACCCACTGGCAGGCTTTAGTAAGCCAGCTATCGTTACCTTGTTTATCCTCACCCAGCCAACGACCAAACTCGTGAACCCAGTCAGGCTTAGACTTCATACCATACTCATCTTTTCCAGGCTTAACCCAAAAGCAGAGCATTTCAGCAATCTGATAAGGACCAACCCAGTTTGTATATTTACCGATTTTAACTTTCATCTTTAACCCCAAAATGTTCTCTAATAGCTTTAGCTGTTGCTGCATCACCACGGAATACGGCTAACTTTGTACATTCAAATATAATTAACTTAGCAAACTTCTCTTGATCAAAGTTAGCATAACTCGCACCCCATCCGTGCTCTTCAATGGTTGTGGCTTGTTCAACAAGTTGTCGAATTAGTTTGCTCATAAAAACCACCCCCGAATAAACGAAACCGAAATAGATACAATAGTAAACCCTAAAGTAAACAAGGCCGTGTAGATGTACAGCATAGCCCAGCGTCCTGCCTGTTCTCCTTCAGTCACGATTCAACTCCAAAATGTTCTTTAATTAGTTTTGCCCCAAACTCAGGATCGTAGGGAAATGGCTCAGACTTCCATTTAAGAATTTCATTAGCACATTCCTTGACAATCAACTCGGCAAACTTTTCTTTGTCAAAGTGCCAACACACGCCATCATTGGCTGATGGGTCAATGTAAGAGGTAGCCTGTTCAGCAAGTAGTCGAATTCGTTCGTTCATAGTTTCTCTCCACAATGCGGGCACAGTTTAGCTGCTGCATTTCGCATCTCTTTTAAACTTTTATTAAGTTTTCTAGCATCAGCAAGCATATGGCGTATGGCTTTACGATTTCTATCACCTTTGGCTTTGCTTAGCTCTTCTTTAAGATGTAACTTCATCTTTTGAAGGCGTGCTTCAAAGATTTCAATAAAGCCAGTTATACCAGTTGACGAGCTCATTGGTGAACTCCAAGCCTATCTAAAATAAACTTTTCTAGTGAAGGCTCAGTACGGGTAACACCAAATAGGTGAACGCACTCCTGCACAATCAACTGGGCGAACTGTTCTAATGCTGGCTCACTAAAAGTATAGACGATACCTAGCTTTTCATCTTCTGCTCTGCGATTGGCCCAGATATTGGCAAGTTGTTTAATTCGTTCGTTCATGGTGTGGTTGTCCTGTCATCTTGATTAGAACGGTATGCCATATATAACACTCCCACTATAAGACCCAATAAGAATCCCCAAAAGAAGTTCATTCTTTGTCCTTGTATATCCATCGGCGGAATCTTGGTGACACTGTTGTTAGAACATTTATACCAACAACAACCACTAGGATAATAGTAATGGCTTCAATCATTTTCAGTATCCTCTGGAAGCTGGCAACCAATAGCAGAAAGAGTATCAATCAAAGCCTGGCACTCAGATCTAGTCATATGCAAAACAGGTCCAGTACCAATACGAAGACTCATACGACCATCACCAGTAGGACCTACCCAATAAGTAGGTGCTATAAACTCAGGCATTTTGCAAAATGAAGCGTAAGTGTTAAACCAGTTAATCATTATATTTATTCCTATTTATTCCAAAACTTTTTGTACATTTTCATAAGCTACGCATAGCTTATAGATCACAATTCCCCAAATAAAAATGGCAATTGCAGTAGCAATAATACTAGAGCTAATAAGTTCTACTAGCCAGTGAACTGTTACCATAAAGGCAACAGATAAAATTAATACTGCAATTGTATTTATAAGAGCTTTACTTTTTTGAGACATAGTGGTCACCGTTTCGTTTTTCATAATATAATTATAACACAAAAAAAGGGGCAGTACAAGTCAATAATTTTGACCTATAACTGCCCCTTTGACCCTAAACTTAAGAAATTTCTATGGTCTGTGGTACATAACTATCAGCACGGCTTTCGTGTCCAATGTATCCGCGTGGGTTGCATACAACTCTACACGATCCAATCATATAGTCAAAACTCTCATGAGTGTGACCATGAATCCATGCTTTAATCTTTGGATTATCCAGCATAAACTCGTCTAAGTTACTGCTGTAAGCACCATTAACTATGGTTTCCGACTTGTAACGAGGATGAGTACTCAACTTCGAAGGCGCGTGGTGTCCAACCACTACAATTTTATCCCAATCAAGAGCACACTCGTCTTGGATAAGTTCAATCATTGCTTTATGATCTTCAACAGATGCCTGAGGACTAAAACTGCCTAGACGAGTTTTAAAAGTACCTTCTTCATCACGGAAGTGTACTGGCTCACGACTGTCTTTGATAAGACGGAAATCGTTCATAACTCCACCAATAGAGTACAGTGTTAACTCATCTTCTTTGTTCATGTCTGTCCAAAGAGTACCACAAACAAAGCGAATGTCGTTAATAAAAACACACTCTTTGTCAAGAACATGAAGATTAACATTGTAGCCAAGGCATTCACGAATATGTGCCACAGTAGTAGCAAAATCTCCATGATAGTGCTCATGGTTACCCATAACATAGATAACATGCTTCCACTCTTGGCAAACACGCTGAAAGAACTCATGGTAGCGTTGGCTACGAAAGTTTGCAAAGCCAGGAAGCTCTGTGTCATTGAATTTTAAGAGATCTCTGGCAACGCAAATGTCTCCAGCTAACACAAGCACTTCGGCTTGATCAGTATTTTTAATATCAAGATCCCCAAACTCAAGGTGGAGATCGCTGCAAATTGAAATTTTCATGATGGTAGGTATTGTTGTATTAGTCGTTCAAGTAATAAATAGTATGCCCATAACGGGAAGATAATTGCAAAAAAGGTGCTCCAAAAGCCCTTAGCAATTACTATGCCAGCTATCCAATATATAACGGCTAAGAAGTTTATTAAGTATTTCATATATTATAATGCGGTTTGATTAAGAAATCAAATAAATATTTTTTATTGCCAGGCTTGATAGTAGATAACCCACTCTTGAATACAATTTTCATAGGATATCTCATCTTCTCTACCCATACTTTTCATATCACGTTCCCATTCAGGGAAGTAATCTTTAATAATATCTTTTTCAGATATTAAGCTAAAACCAAAATGTTCACCCTCGTAGTCTTCTTCGACTACATATTTCCAATATTTCATGATAGAAGTGTTGCCCACTGGTCAATAGGTCCTGCTGACCAGTCATAAGATTTTGCATATTCCTGAATTTGTAAACAACGCGTTCTATATTCACTAGGATTATTTTTATAGTAACTCAAAGCCTCGGCGCAGTGTTCTACTAAAGCTTCGGCTTCTAAAGGAAGCTCTATACACCCAGTAGGGCTTATTCGCTCCCAGTGACCTACAGGTGTAGATAATACTAATCTACCTGCAGCCGCAGCTTCAAGAGCAGGAAGCCCTGCTCCTTCATGTGTTGAAGTTATAAGAACTGCGCCAACCTGGGGATAGAAACCTTGCATAGTAGTAAATAGGTTATGATACTGTATAGCCACTTTTAGCGGTAATCCAGATCGTTCACATATTCGATCTACTAAATCAGTGCGTTTAATATGATCATTATGACCAATTCTATAGGCACCTGCATATCCAACTGATTCTAATCGTTCAGCTATTGGTGAGTGAAAGTTCCAATAGTCAATACCTAAAGGAGTAACATCAATAGCACGCTGTCTTTCTTGAGTCCCTAAAAGGTCTTGCCACTCGCCGCGAACCCAATCACTAACAGCAGCCCATTTAAGTATTCTATTTTGAAAGTCTACAGGTAATTTATCTAAGAAGTAATTTACATCTTCTCTGGAGTGGCAAACTACAATGCACTGCTCGGGTTGAATTCCGTAGTGATGAATGCATAACGCCTCCAGTCCATAAGGAGTGGAGACGAAATAATCTATATGCTGTGCTAAATCTTGTACCTCTTGAAAGGTATACTGTCTATTCCAAGGCATCACGGATGCTCGGATATTGTGTCGTTGAAGCCACTTACTGAGGTCGTAGTGTATTACACCGTATGCCCACTCTGGTTCAACAAAAAACACTACTCTCTTCATTTTGCTAACTCTCTCATTAACATTCTTCTTTGTTCTGGGCCTATTGCCCTGTCTAGTAACTCTTTTGATCTATGAGCCATGGCATAAGATAGTAATATTAGTTCTTTAGGGTCATCTGTTAAACTAATAGTACTATCTATAAGTACCATAATTTCTCTTAATCTTTCATTTGGAGTCATTAACGATTCCTTGTTATATCGAAGTAGTACTCCGAATGGTCATAGTTATCCAAGGGCAGATCAAACTCTTTAGATATTACGTTACTTAATTGTATACTATCTAGTTTAGGGTTTAAAAAGGCTAAACGGACACAATGGCGAGCAGTTAGTTGTACGATTTGTTTAGTAAAATCATCACCTACTGAGTTTGCCATATCCACAATTTCTTTTATTTGAAAGTTCATAACTTAACACTCAATATCAATATTGCGACCTTTATCAAGGTCTAAACGAATATTTCTAGCTACTCTTTCAGCTATAATATTATCAAATGTGCGCTTTTCTAATGCCTTTTGATAAGCAGCTTCACGAGCATCTTTTTGCTTTTGTAGTTCAAGTTGCCATACTTTATGGCTATACTGTTCGGCTCTGGAAATTTTCATTATCTTGATACCTCAACTAGTGCGTCAGGGTTGTCGTAACATTTATTACGATAGTTGTATACAAAACCAAGTAAAGTATCATAACTACCCCAACCATTCTCAGGATTAAACTGTTTGTAAAAATCTGGCTCAGATAGCAAGATATTCCATGCTGTATGTAAGTGATCAGATATATCTTTAGCATACACTAAATTATGTTCCTCAGGCCTCCACAACACATCGTATAATGTTAACTCAGTATTAATATGAACTTGACTGGCCATATTAGCTAAATTATGGGTAATATTCTGCGAATGAATAGGAATAGGCATAATAACCATTAAATTAACATCTAAACTCATTATCTTACTCCAATTTATTTACCAATAACCATCACAAGAACCCCAAATGTATCTTAGTACTGAATTAGGATCGTACAAGAAAACACTTTCTGGTGTTTTACCGCCAAATGCTAGATTAGAGCTTAGCCACCAGACTTCTACCAACTCTTTATTACCTATCATGGCAAATAGTAGAGCGTTACACTCTTTAAGAGTTTGTTCAGTGCTTACCATGATGATACATCTGTAATATCTACTTTAACATCAATTTCATTGATAAGATCAAAACCAACCTCCACAGTAGGCCCAATACCGCTAAGGTGGCTTACTTTAATAGTAAATTGATCTATTTCTTTAAAGTGGGATACAATACTATTAAGTTTCTCTAACTGTTTACGATTTAGAGTTAACTGATTATTTTTATTCCTCACCGTATATTCCCTTAATTTCAGCATGAGTCTTGCAAAGAGTAGTAATCCAACCACCACCTACTTGCTTACCTGGGTTACCACATTCTTCACAGGTAACTGCACTCATGCTTTCTGCCATACGAACCATACCATCAACCTTATCATCACCACCAGAGTAATAGAAACGAAGTGTACCAAACTTTTCTTTAACTTGATCTAGTGTAACTTGTGGTACTTCTTTATATTGCTTATAACCTTTTTCAAAGTTCTTATTATTCCAGTCAATATGATGTTGAATATTACCCATAAGTTGGTCTAGAATATTGAACCAGCCATCGCCGCATTCAAATCCCCAACACATACAGGTTTCTTTCATATTCTTATTGCGATTTATCATCATCTTTGGATAACGTTCGCACAGTAGTTTATCAAATTCTTGTTTCATTTTTATGTAATAACTCTAGATAATTGCCATGAGTTAGAAGTACCTTGTACTCCATCATCATATTGTAATAGCACATTACCCCAAAATGATTCGGGGTAGTCCCACTTTAGTAGTTGTTGAATAACTGTAGCTTCTCTACTTAAACAGGCAATCCATACTCTTTGCCCAGGTTGCCATTCTGGTACTCTGCCTTTGCTATCTTGTCTAAGATCAGTATTAGTCACCGTACCAGCACCTGTGATTTTCTGCGATATGTTCAATACCATCATACTCGTGTATATGCCACTCAACACCCTCTGGAATATCTACTACTGCAATATCAGCAGCCCAACCATCTGATTCTTTTCCCAACTGTTCGATCACAGCAATTAGGTCTGGGTCTGAGCGATCTTCACAATACTGATAATCACTAAGGTAGTATTCTTGATCTCCAAGGTGTCCTGCTACATAGTACTCATTACCAAGCAGTCTGGAACCTGAGTCTTGCTTCTCAAAAGCTATGCCTTTTTTGGCAAGCAAAAGCTCAAAAGCTTTTTCGCTCAACCCAAAACCACCAAAACAACGATTAATTGCTACTTTCATCTTGTTCCCACTCTTTAGGCATCCAACCTAGGTTTAATAAATCTTTTTTAATTTCTTCTGTTACACAGCTTTCACCTACAAAGTCTAACGACTCAGTGTATCTTTGCTCTTGCTCAGGAGTAAGATTGATCCAGTCTTCTGCTGAAATCCTTTCTCGACAACGAATGCCTGAGCAATACCAATCTATATAATCGCCTTCTTCACGCATATCTGCTATGATACCACCAGAGTATCTCCAAGAACATGACCAAGGTTTATCATACTTTATCCACCGCATATTACACATAGCCGCATAAAGATTTTGAGCATAAACACGACTATTACGCACCTTATTCAAGATATCTTGATTAGTTCGTAATTCATATTCTAAGTTGTTTTTTTGCCATTCTGGGTTTACAAGATTATCTTCATGTTGTTCACGCATACGTTCCCACATTTCTAAGTATTCGGTAAGAACTTCTTTACCTATTGTTCTTTGTCTTTTTATATAATTTTCTTTTTGAAAGGTATTTCTTTCAGGGCTACGGCTTATTTTGATCATAGTGTTCTTCTATTTGATTTATAAATTCAATAGCTGATTCAACCAATGCCGTAGAACATTTAAGTGCATCAGCAATAGCTTCAATTGAAAAACCTGCTTGTCTCATGTCAAGTACATCGTGCATTAATTCTTTCATTTTACTTGCCCACCTTTAGAGTTAACACCAACTAAATCCTTTAAATTAAAAACAGGAATATAGTTAGATTTATGAAGTGGAACAATACAATGACGATGTTCCCTCGCTTTGCGTTCTCCGCAGCATAGGCAAGTTTTATAGCCTAAAAGGGAACGCCCCTCTGCAATATCCTCGCTGCAAATTACGCAATATTTCATAGTATTTTTTCTTTCTAATCTTATATTATATCAAGTTTGGCTGTAAGAGTCAAATATATGTTTTTAAGCTATTTAAGTTTCTATATTCAAAAGGGTTAGATTAGTTTCTTCACCTATGTAGCCTTTGAAAAATGTATTAAATGAAATACTAATTCTAGTAGTTTCAGTAGTTACTTCTTCGACTAGATGTAATAGAGAGGATGGGAACAGTAATAGTTGTCCTGTTTCGGCCCCTAACCACCAGGAATCTGAATTATATGCATTAAACTCATTTGTTGGTAATTTAAGTATCTCAGAAATTGGATTTTCAAATATAATACGATCTATATCTTTTATTGCTTGTACATAGAATACTCCAGATATTATACTATTTGGGTGTCTATGTTTATGGTGACTCTGCCCCTTATTTGTATAGTTTGCCCAACTCTGAGTTATGTAAGGCCGTACATCATAAGTAGGGGCATATGTATGTTGAAAATACTCTTGAAGAGAATCATTACAAAATTTAGCAATCTTTGCCAACTCTGGTCGTTTGAATAAATAAGTATCTGCACTAGTAAGATTTAATTTATTACCTCTTAGTTCCAGATTACTAATAAAAGTTAGTTCTTCAGTAGTAAGGTCTGACCCTAAATTGAACGTACCAACAGCAGTTGGAAAAAGATTATGGATTATCATCGCTTGGTATTCCGTTGCTATGCTTGTCTGTGGTTTTTTCTAAGTCTTGAAAAAGACGTTTTTCTTGTGTAGTTAATTCATTCCATGTCCTGCGTGGATTACCACATAGGAGACAATTAGGTTGCCCACAATCCATAGCATGATGTTTAGCAAATCTATGTGGTTGATCTAATTTAGGATTATATTCGGTTTTAATATGAGTGTGTTCTTTTACAATTTTAAGTTGTTTTTTAATGGCATTTTCATCTTTTTGTAGACGACGACTATGATTAAACTTATCTTGCTCACTACTCATATTATTACCTAAAGAAAATAAGGGCCATTATAACTGATTGAACCATGAAACCAACTGTAATTACTGTTACAATTACATAGTTCTTTTGTATTATTGCTTGTGCAAACATTGCTAATAGTGCTGCCCATAGTAATAACACCATATCTAATATAGGCGTCTTATCACTTATACCAAACATTAAGCTAAGAAGCGTTGGAATAGTTGAAGAGTGTAGTAAGATTACTGACATAATATGAAGACTTGTAGCACTAATATTAGCTACATGCTCCTTAATCCATCCTACTGGATCAATAGTACTTTTGCTACTTTTAATCTTTTCAACTACTGACATTATAGTAGTTTCTTCTTTAGGTAACTCACTTTTACCTGTTTCAATATTACTCATTTAACACTCTCTGATTTAGTTTTATAAAAAATATGACGACCAATTTTTGCAACTTTTTCCATGCCTTTCCACTGCGGGTTTACATAGTCTGCATGAAAATATAAAGCAGACTCTAAACTTGGCAACTTAAAGTTTTCTAGTAAAACTTTCTTTGCAGCTGCTTCGGATTCTTCCCAAAGAGCTTTATTAACTGGGCGTCTTGACTCGCTACCATCGCAAAGCCAAGAAAACTGACACAGTACTCGATTAAGTACTACACTTTTTGCATTGACCACGCCACAAATACCTGCGCCAAACCTGCCATCTTTTGCACGATTTAATGTTACCTGGGCTACTGCAATCTTACCTTCAACTGGCTCACCGCCGGCTTCGTAGTATACATTGCGAGTCATACATTTTAATTCCCGTTCCATTTCTGATAAAGAAGTAAAACTTCTTATTGTCTTTTGGTCATACTCAGCTAAGCGGCTGACCCTAAATTCATAAACCTTTTCAACGATAAAAATCGGTATAATTAAAGTTGCAAAAAGGATTGCTGCTCTTATGATATTCATGTAGCATTCTCCTCTAGTAAACATAATATTGCTGAAGTTATCTGGGTTTCTTCTTTAACTAACTCTATTGCTTTTTCGTAACTTTCAGCCTGAACTATCCATGCCGCTAATCGGCCCTCTAGATGTGCGTAAATTCTGTAATTCAGCATCTAACTCTCCTAGTTTTAGTCTATATTTCTCCAAGTCTTGCAAAAGTATTGCTTCCCTTTGTTGTATCTGCATAAGTGCTTGTAAATGCACCTGATGCTGAGCTTCTAGGTTACGAATATGTTTTGCGGCTCTTGTGGCTAAAGCTGTAGGGGGTTTTAGATTATACCCACCATTAGGTAAATTTTCTGTTGTTCCTGCATCTAATGCTGTTGCTATATCCATGAGTTTATTTAAAATAATAATAATAGAAATAACATTATAAGGCTTTTAGTTGCAAAAATCAAGTCAATTTTTACGCACGCTAGCCGACCTCAGCCTGTAACCGGAAAAATCATAAATTTGAATTTTTTCAAAAAATTTTGTATAATAGATACTTAATTTGGAGAAACAAATGACTGAATTTGAAGCTGCTTTTTTCTACGGAGACTTCTCAAGTCTACATGAACTTATCCAAGAAATGCTATCCGAAAATCTCGAAAGTACTGGTATACCAGAATAATTTTTAAAGAAAACACAATGACAAAAGAAATTTCCTTTGAAACATGGATGAAACAAGTAAACCGCACAATTTTTCAAAGCTGTGGTTTAGGTGTAGAAGATATTCCAGACTATGATTATTGGAGCAATTGGAATGCAGGGGTCTCACCAGAGCAGACTGCAGAAGAAGCTCTTGACAACGCAGGGTGGAGTTTTTAGACAAAAATTTTGTACTTGAAACTGCTTAGTATTTATACTATAATAGAGATTAAATAATTTTAAGAAAGTATTATATAATAAGTAAGATTAGTCAAAAATTGGTATAAAAATTTATACTTGATTTGATTGCCTATTTTGTTGTATAATTATTTATAAACAGTCGGGAAGGGCTTAATGAATGGCATGAAAATGCCGCCCGTTTGTCAACGATCTCTTCGCTCACCAATCAGTCACTGTATGTCGACACACCTGCGAAGTTAGCTCATAGTGGCAACGACTGTTATTTTTTTCTTGAAATGTGTAGCTAAACGCTATATAATTATTATATAAATTGATAGGGTGACAGCAGTCTTCAGCCGAGTAATCGCATTTGAAGATAGCGTCTTAATTGTGGGTAAGCCTGAGCCACAGCCCTTTACTCATAAATTAGTGTTATCAAAGGTATGCCTGTAGGACGCTACGGCTATTCGGGTCAAAACTGCCAGTGACTGATCCTGATATAACTGCCAATGGCATTGGGGAGCTTAGCGGCTACTTCCAGAATCGGCACGATAATACTAATTTATGGGTGTTATGAGTCCAGCACATATGTCTGGATAACAACTTGATGACCACCGAAGCCTCTAGTGGTCGCCCAACTTTTTTGCTCCATTCGTCTATCGGTTAGGACACTCGCCTTTCACGCGGGTAAGGAGGGGTTCGACTCCCCCATGGAGTACCAAGTAGAAAGAATAAAAATTATTTACTTGAAGTTATGATTAAATTAGAGTATAATTTATTTATAAATTGATGATGACAACAAACCTTCTGACGAGCCTATGCAATTTAGGCGAAACTCTAGCAGTATCTAATACATTAAGACTTTCACCCTTTCAACTTAATGTATTAGACGCTACGAGTCAAGGTATATCCTTAATATGCTCGATCATGTTACGAGATGAAACAATAACATGACTCAGATAATAATAGAGTTTAAATTTATTCGATACCGCAAAGCAGCGTTATGCTTTAGCCGATGACTTCGTTCAGTCAGGAGGGGACATTAGCCTTGATACTCCTAAAAGCAGGCTAATTATGGTTTAGAGTAACACACCAGCAGGAACTCTAGAGAAAGAACTCTTTCAAATACAGCTATCATCTAACCAAGAGCAGAGCTTCGCTCTGTAATGTGAGTATGGAATCTCACTAGCGACACCTAGCAAGGGTGATTAAATAATAGTGCATGACCCTAAACTGCAGCATGTCGTTAAAGTGTATACCAGCAGTCGAATTTGCCCTCGTTAATAGGCTAGTCCCCAGAGTAGTAGTATATGGGAGAAACACTTTATTACTCTTGACCCTGAACTGTAGCAGGTCATAAATAATTGCATAAACAGTCGACCAAAAGTCGTAAAACGGATATGCGCTGGAACCGAAATCCCGACTAAAAACTGAATAGTCGTTACCAGTCGTTGAGGGAGTCCAACGATAGTGGAACCAAGGCAGAAGTGCTAAGCCAATACTTCGCTGGCAAATGCGTTAATTCACGACAGTCGCAAGTAATCAGCATACCTTTCATGGTTTGACAGAATACTTGTGCACTCCCCTTATAAAACACCGCAATGGATTAACCGCCAACGGGTGGGCAACACCGAGTTGCTATTGAGGGACAGGTAGCTGTGGTAGCTTAAAAATCCTGTTTGAGTAAAAAACATCAGCGTGCTCTATATATTAATAGATGTTCAAAAGCCCCTTCAAGATTCGCTCTTGGGGGCTTTTGTTTTGCTATAAAATTATAGGATAAAAATTTTTAGTATTGACACTAATGGGTAACAATGGTATAATAGGGCGAACTAGAGGTACCAAATGAATTCTTCACATACTTACGTCAAAGAGCTAGAGTTATTAATCTTAGATCAACTATTACCTGTTTATGAGAAATATCAAAAAACAGCGGGAGCAGTTAATCCACTTCAAGGTATTAATCCTGAATTAATAAAACAGATTAAAACAAAGAAAAAGTTACCGGCCTTACTAAGGGCTCCGGAAAAATACTCTTGACCTGAGTAAAGAATTAAGGTATAATTACTTATTGCGCAGGATTTGAGCTTTGCCTGCGTTTTTCAAATGAATCCTAATCCTTACAATTCATCATCGAAGCAGAACCCTGCAAGGTTCAGCGGGACAGACTGAATGTAGTGTAGTGAGTCTCTTTGCAGGGAGCATACACGGTAATTCCTCTTAGGAGGGATTATTATAGAATTCTAAGAGTTCTATACTAATCTTTAACTAACTAACAATTAATTATGACACCCGAACAAGAATTAAAATCAATGTGGCCATTTCCTATGGCAAAACCACACCAAGGACCTAAAGCAGATAATAAAGCAAGTACTACACCTGCGTTTATTACAGGTGCGCGTGGCTCAGATAGCATTACTATGCCTATGCCAGGAACAGTTGGTGGAGCACAAGTAGTATTTCCTACAGTAAATACTTATACTACAGTAGGAGATTCTACTATTGAAGTATTAGATGAGCGCGCAAAGAATTACGGACCTTTTAAAGACATGGCAGCAATTACACAAAAACTCAAAGAAATTCTACACGCTGCGCCAACCTGGAAAAATATGCAGGCAGATCAGCAAGAAAGTTTAGAAATGATTGTGCACAAAATAGCACGAATCCTTAACGGTAAGCCAGACTACGCTGATAGCTGGGTTGACATTGCAGGATACGCACGATTAGTATCAGAGCGATTAGAAAAAGGTATTATACGATAATTGAATTTGCCCAGTGACAAAATGAAAACACTTACATTATTAAAAAAGTTTCGGTGTTACTTGGGCTGTTCTTATAATTATTTACTTGATTTAACAGTTTATATTTAGTATAATAACTACTATGTTTAATCAAAATCAAAAACGCGTTGGCTTTGCGTGTAAAATTCAAAGCTCAGAATCCACAGACTTAGTTAGTTGTCAGACCAAAGGTACTACTATTACCTGGCTTGCTAAACAAACTAAAGACGCAGCAGCCGAAAGACTGTGGGCTTTAATGCGTACTAACATTCAAGCTCTTGATAATCAAGCTAACTGGGTAGCACAACAGCCTCCAGAACTGCGTATGTTCAGGCTTAGTAGTGATCTACTTACTGGATACTCACATGATGACTGGATGTGGTTTTATTTTCAGTCCGATGTAGTAGACTACCTAGAAAAGAATCTTTCCCGTATCGGTGACAAGTTTCGTGCAGCAGATGTACGACTCAGCTTTCATCCAGGCCAGTTCTGCGTGTTAGCTTCAGATAACGAAGGTACAGTTGAAAAGTCAATTACTGAGTTTGAGTATCATGCAGATATTATTCGCTATATGGGTTACGGCAAAAAGTTTCAAGACTTTAAATGCAATGTACACATAGGCGGTAAACAAGGTCCCAAAGGTATTATCTCAGCACTAAAAAGATTGACACCTGAAGCACGGAACACTCTAACTATTGAGAACGCTGAGTTCTCATGGGGCATTGATGCTTCACTAGAATTAGTAGACCACTGTGCCTTAGTACTTGACATTCATCATCACTGGATTGCTACTGGAGAATACATTGAGCCCACAGATTCACGTGTACAAAAACTACATGAAAGCTGGCGCAGTGTCCGCCCAGTTATCCACTACTCGATTAGTAGGGAAGACATTCTCGTTGATCATTGTGGACGAACTAGACCAGATTTCAGAGAGCTTAAGTCACAAGGCTTTACCTCTGCCAAGCTTCGCGCTCACTCCGAGTTCTATTGGAACGAAGATGTTAATCAATGGGCTGGAACATTCCTAGACTACGCAGACATTATGTGCGAGTCAAAACAAAAAAATACTGCAAGCTATCAGTTTGCTAAACAAATAGGTCATGTATGATAGCAATAGCAATAGTTAGTATACTAGTTTTTGAAGTAATAATGGCTATTAGTATCTGTATTTGGCAAAGATATAAGGAAGACATAGAATGGTTCATTTATACTTTAACATCAGGTCGGGGCTAGGCGGATACTTCAAAGATTTAGGTAGTATACACGGTAAACTATATAAAGATTGGTGCTGGGAAGTACAGCACTTCTACTGTAGCTATCAGCTAGTAGAAATACAGTTACAAACTGAAACTCTTTTTAGAATAGCTTTCGGAGTGCTAGGATATTCGGTAGATTTTACAGTTTATAACAAAAATCATCACGATAGCTGGCGTTAGTACAATGGATAGTGCAAGGGTCTTCTAAGCCCTTAATAGTGGTTCGATTCCACTACGCCGGGCCAAATTTAATCTTGACTTTTACCCCAAACTAAGGTATAATATAATCTTATTTGGAGAATAATATGGCAGGATATAGCAAAGAATTTTTGATTGATGCTTTTATGAGCCGATACATTAGTTGTACTCTCTTATCTATTGAAACATTAGAAAATCAGGAAAAAATGGCACTTGACCTTTATGATAAGGTTGGTCGTGATAAGTTTCGCGTTTATGCATCTTTAGATGCAGAAGCTATTAAAAAGTACAAGGAGTCCCTGAAATGAGTGATTATACACCAGATCGTTGGGTAGTACTAGAAATGTCTAGTGATAAGCAAGAGCCTGTACTTAAAGTATTTGCAGGTTGGTATGGTGGCTTTGCAGGCTCAGATAGTTGGAAACTTAATTCAGGTATTACAGAAACTCGTTGTGAAGATGGTAATTACGAATT
>Ga0209768_10000272_pt1 | contig 35746 bp, 41 predicted proteins | sample LauGreSBDMM110SD_3_FD_187564 | JGI IMG/M metagenome (GOLD analysis project Ga0209768, IMG submission 187564) | Freshwater lake microbial communities from Lake Michigan, USA - Sp13.BD.MM110.SD (SPAdes) (version 2) | ecosystem: Environmental > Aquatic > Freshwater > Lake | place: Lake Michigan... | reverse complement strand
AGCAAATGATACAAACAATTCAAGATAATATTATACATAAAGATACGTTAAGTAAAAGGCATAATGAGTATCAATCTAAATTATTAAAATGGAAACAACAAATTCAAGATTTGTATAATGAACAAAAGCAAGATACACCGGAATATATGATTGCGTGGGATAGTAACCTATATTATTCTGATAAATTACGTACCATTAAACGTGAATTAATAATTTTAAACGATGAAACAAAAGAGATTGAATATTATGAAAAGACCGGTACAATATTATTCAATTATTATGAATTAATTACAAAACAAGAATCAATAATAAATCAAGGAGCCCAACAAGCAACCTCTGGAACAGTCGCATTACCTTCCGTTAAACATCGTAAAAAACAATTACCGACAAATCAAAAAAATATTTTAGATGCCTTTCATATTTATAATAATCAACCAAATATTGAAACAGAATTATCTTGTCAAACTGTATTAGAAACACCAGAATGCCCTCATAAAGATAAAATGAGCTTAGTAAATGATTACCTTTTAGCGATTGATTGTGATCATGTAAAACATATTAACGATACTATAATAAATGATTGTACCAGTTGTAAAATACCATTAAATTGTATGATTCAAGAAGGCATAATGATATGTCCAATGTGTGGATATCAAGAATTATTATTAGTTGAACAAAATCGTCCCATTTATCGTCAATCAAATAAAGAGGCATCTCATTGTACATATAAAAGAATCAATCATTTCAATGAATGGATCAGTCAAATTCAAGGAAAAGAAAGTACGGATATTCCTGAAGAAATTTTCGAAAAGATAGTGAATGAAATTAAGAAAGAAAAGATTAAAGACCTTTCGAAACTGTCGTATAATAAAATGCGAGAAATTCTAAAAAAATTACACAGTAATAAATATTATGAACATATATATTATATTATTTATCGATTAAACGGCATTCCAGCGCCAAATTTTTCACCAGAATTAGAAGAAAAACTGCGAAATATGTTTAAAGAGATCCAGGTTCCCTTTTTAAAATATTGTCCGCCAAATCGTAAAAACTTTTTATCATATAGTTATGTATTATATAAATTTTGTCAATTACTTGAAAAAGATGAATATTTAAAATATTTTTCGCTTCTAAAGAGTCGTGAAAAGCTTCATGTTCAAGATCAGATTTGGAAAAATATATGTGATGATGTTTATTGGGAATTTATTCAATCAATTTAATAAGTTTATATTATTGATAGAGTAAGTAAATAAATAACAAATAGAATATTACAGATAGTACAAATAAAAAGAATATTATTAAAAATTAATAATTATTTAAGGGAATCCGACAAGTTTGAAGCCAAGACCTAAACCAGCACCTTGACGAGTGGAAGCGCTGATGGAGGGGGCAACAAGATCTAGGATAGAGAACATAGCCGCAGCGGTTAAACCGAGGAGGATGATTTTATCCATGGATAGGGGTTTATCGGGTAGGATGGCGGCAACAATACCTACAACTAAACCTTCAATAAGGTATTTAACGATGCGAGTGAACATTTCTTGATAATCGAAAGTATATTCCATGAGATTCTTTTATATTTTAAGAAAAGAAAAAATTTATTTAAACAGAGTTTTTATAATAAACATTATATGACTCAACAAACTGTATCAACCAAAGAAGTTGATTACCTCGACGAAGACAAAGCCATTCGCGGACAAAACTATGTATGTTTATCTTTCCTTTCCCCTGAAGAAATTCTAAAGGAAAAAGAGGTTTACTATTTTGAAAAATACCTAGCTAATTTTTCGAGAGATCTAGATCAATTACTTCAAGGTATTGCTGAAAAATACAAGGATGAGAGTGACGCCGTTAAAATCATCCGTGAAAACAACAACCATCTATTCAAAGGTGATGAACTCCAAGAACATTACCGTTTCTTCAAACGCACAAATGAAGAATCGATTGAACGTGAATTCCTTGAAAAGAATGATTTTAGAACTTCCGTAAGAGGTATTAAAGTACGTGGTGTTTTTGAAACACTAAAAGAGGCACAAGTTCGTGCGGAACTTCTTCGTCGTATGGGAGATACCAAGTTTGACATTTTTGTTGGACAAGTCGGTGTATGGTGTCCTTGGTCTCCCAATCCAGAAGATATTCAAGAACAAGAGTATGCTGAAACTCAACTAAACACTCTCATGAAACAATACAAGAACAACATGACACAAAAAGACGAATTCTATGAATTGCGTAAACAAGAAAAGATGGCAGATGCTCAAAAGAAATTACAAGAAAGTCTCGCTAAAAAAGATCCCCTAACTGAACGTAAAGAAGCGGAAGCCGCGGCTGCAGCAGCGACAGCAATCGACCCTCTAGTAAACCCAGTTATTGAAGAAATGGACACTGACCCAGTTAAACCTGAATAAAAAACGTATAGTCTCATAGTAGATAATACATAATGAAAGCAGTGGCTGTATTTTTATTATTTATAGGAATGTTTTTGGTTGTTCAAGGATATTATCAACAGTCATCTAAATGTCCCACACCAACCGTAGAAGTAAAATATATACCTCGTAGCTTATATGATGAACAGTTAAGCGATGAAAAGAAATTACAGGTACACTTTAAGAGTTTATTCGAAGAGGTTACCCCTTGGATTTTAACACGTCAATAATAATTATTGAAAACAGTCGTTTATTTTTTTAAGATAAAATAAGATTTTGTATTGTATAAGAAGAATGCTAAACGGATTTTATTTAGATTTTATATCACATGTTCAAACAAACAAGGTACCACTAGATGTTGTTTCTAAGAAATATGAAATATGGAAAGAAGATCAAATGCAAAAAACAAGAGAAATAAATGATCGCATAACAAATTATAATTCAACTATTTTACAAGCCCAAACTAATTATGATACATATTACAAGCAAGAATATGTAGATAAAATTAAAGAATTTAAATCACATTTTAAGAAAAGTTCCGTATCTAAAAGACAGGCGGCTCTTGATGAATGGATTAATTACCATAATGAAAAAATAGTAGAATTTGATCAAATGGAAAAACCAGCAATTTATACATCTAAGTACAAAGAATATTCTATCCAATAAAGTTAGAATCAATCATGGCTAAATTTGTATTTCATTGGGGTGCTTTTATTGTAGCGTTAGCTATTGGTATGTTATTTGTATATGTTCGTATTCCTACACCAAAAATTGTAATTAAATACCCTAACCCAGAAAATGCCGGTAAAGTCGTTTATAAAGATGAGGCAGATAACTGTTATACATATAACGCATCTAAAACAGAATGTCCTGTAAAAGAATCAGACAAGGAAGCTCAACCTGTATCTATTTAAAATATCATAAAGATATAGAGAATTCGATTCACCATGGGTTTATTACCAAATGTTACAACACTTACAGATCGTTTATTTTATCAACCAGCAGGTCAAATGTTTGTATCAGCATTATTTGGTGTAGCGTTGGCTTTAACATTTCAAAAAGTGTGTAAAGATCGCAAATGTATTATGATTCAAGCACCAGATATTAATCAAATGACTTCTAAAGTTTATGATTTCCAAGGGGAATGTTATCGTTATAAAACAAAATCGGTGAAATGTCCAACAGATAATACACCGATTATTTCTTAAATTAAGCGTTTAAAATCATTTTATTTTTATATGGTACGTAAATAACGACAAATGTCTAGCACACCTATTTCAAAACTACCTATCAATAACCCTAATTTACAAATTACTGGAGACTCTCAAGAGGATGATCCAGAAGTTTTAGCAGTGCTTCAAGAAGTAAATGAACAACAACAACATCCTCAAGCACAGCCTGTATATCGTCCAGCTCCCCCTTCTTATCGTCAACCTCAAGCTCCTGTAAATTATAAACCCCCAGTTCACATTGAATCAATGGAACAATCTCAATGGTTAAACTCTGAACTAGCTAAAAAAGCGATTATTGCTGCTATAATTGCGGGTATTATGTTTTATCCAAAAACATTGACACTACTTTATGAAAAGGTACCTATGATATCAAAATTTGAATCATATGATTTATTTATTCGTATTGCCTTATTGGCTGTTGTTTTATATGTTTTAATGTGGAAGTTGAACTTATAATTTCTTTCTAGATATATAAGAGAATGTTCCGTGAATCATTTGTAGATGAAACAACTTCTAAAAGTGTCGTTAGTAAAACATTTATTACAGTATCCATTGTAATTTTGGCGATGATATTTACCTTATTATTCATTTGGAGTTATCAAAAAAGTTATAAATTATTTATAATGATTTTCTCAATTATTATGTTTATTTTCGCATTATTAACTGTAATCTTTGTTACGCTAACACGTTCAAAGTTAACTGAATTACAATTCCGCATATATTTAAGTGTAACTGTATTTATGACATTAATGTCCCTCGTTATGATAATATTTTTCACTATATTAGCAGTAGGACATTTAAAAAAAATAAATGAATTAACACCTACACCAGCAGCCGCATATTCTGCTCCTCAATACCAACAACAATATGCCCAAGCTCCTCAAATGGATATGTATAATCAACAAACACCTTATGGATCTCCTGTAAGACAATCACTTCTTTAATAAATAATAATTAATATATTAAAGATTTTCAGTGATTTCATTTGAATATCCAGGTAATATTTCTAAACCTTGAGCGCCATATACATCTTCACCATAAACACCTTGAATACCTTTCCACTCTTTTTTATAATTTTCTTCATCAATGATAATATTATTTTGCGCACTACGTAAATGTTCAGGTGTGATATAATCTAACATTTTTTCATCATTTTTATTATTATTATATCCCCATGGAACTTGTAAATTATACATTTTAAGAATAATAGTTATCAGACCAAGTGTAAGAATAAATCCGGTAATGGCATCAATAAATAACATTATAATTATAATTAATGTAGACAGAATGTAAAGCCACTCTTTTTTAACTAAGAAAGAGACAAACTTAAAATCAACGAGTGATAATACGATTAAAATTATAAGCGCTATTATTCTTAAAAATTGATACATTGTTATATTCTATACAATACATATAAAAAATAGTCATTATAATAAGCAAAACTAAATATGTCGCAATTATTTAAAAATATTCAAACATTTTAAATAAAATAGATACCGTTATAATGTTAAAATATACTTATAATGAATTTAAAGTTTACAAACATAATAAGTATAAGCATTTGAAAGTTTTTTACTTTTAAAAACTGAAATATAGTTGTAATCTATTCAATACATATAAAATGGTACTATCAGGAAAAACATATTTATCAAATCGAGGTTATGCGATTGAAAAGAAAGATAATGAAGTATTAATTAATGAACTACAAAAATCATTAACAGTAACACCTAGAGGAATGCAATTATCAAATGACGAAGCAGCCTCTTTTCCTGTCTATAAAGAGAATGATAAAAAAATGTATATACCAAAATATTATGGTTTAACGAAATTTGGAGTACCAAATGTAGACCAGTTGAGTGATGGGGAAGATCGTCCAAATTTAATTTTTGAAGGATCCTTACGAGATATTCAAAAGCCTGCTGTAAATGCTTTTTTAGATGCTGTAAATGATCCAACTAAACAAGGGGGTCTTCTATCACTTCCATGTGGTTTTGGAAAAACAATTTGCGCGTTATATATTAGTACTGTTTTTAAAAAGAAGACTCTTATTATATGTCATACAAATTTTCTAATTGATCAATGGATTGAGCGCATTCAACAGTACATTCCAACAGCGAATATTGGCAAAATTAAACAAAAATTGTGTGAAATTGAGGGAAAAGATATTGTAATTGCGAGTCTTCAAAGTTTAGCCATGCGTGATTATGATAATAAACTATTTAAAACATTTGGTTTAGTTACATTGGATGAATGTTTTCCATACAGTCAGCCTATTTTAACAAATAAAGGTTTTATTCCAATTGGACAGCTGTATGATACATGGATATCAGATGATAATATGCCATTAATATTATCATATAATGAAAATACACATAACTTTGAATGGAAAGAATTAATGTATGCTTGGAAAAATATATATAAAGAATCTCTTATTAAAATCACTTTTAAAGATTTAAATGATAATACATTACATTCAATTGAATGTACCCCAGATCATCTTTTACTTGTAGCTACAAATGAATGGAAAGAAGCAAAGAAACTTAATATTGGAGATAGAATGACATCATGTATAAAAGATATGATTGTTGAAACAATTGAATATGTAAAGTCAAGTGATTTAATAGATTCTAATCATGTTTATGATATTGAAGTAAAAGATAATCATAATTTTATATGTAATTATATTATCGCACACAATTGTCATCATTTAGGTGCTGAAGTATTCAGTCGTTGTTTACCAATTGTAACATGTAAAAGAATGCTTGGACTTTCCGCTACATTAAAAAGAAAAGATGGTCTCAGTAAGGTATTTGAATGGTATCTTGGAAAGCCGGTTTATACAGTTAAACGCAAAGATAGCGATGTGATAATTCATGTTGAACGTTATTATGATCCAAAACCAGATTACTGTACAGAACAAACCCTATGGCGAGGACCAAAGTTAGGAAAACAATTAAATATAGCTAAAATGATAAATCAAGTATGTGACTATTTACCACGTAATAAAAGAATGGTAACAGTTTTAAAAGAAATTTTAATAAAAGAACCGAACCGTAAGGTACTTGTGCTAAGTGAACGTAGAAATCATTTACAAGAATTAGAAAATCTATTAAGATTGGAAGGATATAAATCAATTGGTTATTACGTAGGAGGTATGAATAAAGAACAATTGGATAAAGGAACCCTTGAAGATATTATTTTAGCAACCTTTCAATTGGCAAGTGAAGCAATGGATATTCCTAAATTGAATACGCTACTTCTAGGTTCACCAGTGTCATCCGTTGAACAACCGGTTGGACGTATTCAACGTAAGAAAAAAGAGGAGCGTGATTACATTCCATTGGTTATTGATTTCATAGATGAATTTTCATTGTTTGAACGTCAAGGGGCTAAACGTCTAGCCTTTTATAAAAAGAATGGATATGATATTCAAGATGTTACTCAAGAAATCAAACAAAATATGACAAAAGAATGTAAATATAAATTTATCATTGATGAAGATGATAACTAGAATTAAAATTTGCGGGGATTAATATTAATTTTATTATACAATAAACGTAATTGTACGGGTTCTAAATGTTCAAGCCATTGATAAACTTGATCCCATGTCATTGTATCTGGCATATCTAGAGTAGGTAAAAATGGAATGGGTGTATTAAAACATAGATTCCATTTTTCACTTAATTCTCCTTGGGTTAATGTACCTTGATCATGTAGATTCATAATATTTTGTTGAAGACATTTTGTTGGTGTTCTAAAATTCCAATAATAATAATAATAAATATTTTCACGATATTCTTGAAGTTCTTTATCAATACGTTTTTTAAATGCTTCTGGTATCATAATTAAATATAATTATAATTATTGCTTTAACTTATTTTAATAAGATTTAGAAACTTTTAAATTTATACTGCCCTTTTTATTTTTACGAATAAGATTTGGATCGTAATCTTGATCATCGTATTCTTCTTCATGACGATTACCACCCATCGATTGTTTTTCTTGTTCAAGAGCTTGCATATCCCATAGTTCTGGTGAACATACTTGAAAGCTGGTATGGTCTACAGCTTTATACCAGTACACTTGATCATCAATTTTATTACTTTGTACCTTATTATCAATTACCAGACACTCATAGTTTTGTGTGGTAGCATCCATAATTTGATTAAATACTTCAAAACTATGGAACATACCTGCGTATTGTTTATAAATACGTTCTCGTTGTGTAATTTGATTTTCACGAAGAATAAAAACATAATCAACGTTGGCACGTAAATGAGGAGGAATACCTAATGGATACTGCATAGTAATCATAAATAATGTTTTAACATGCCGTCCATTCATAAATAAAAAGCGAATATTTACATCATTGGGCCAAGTTTTATCATATAGACAATCATCTAAAATTAAAAAAGCACGAGGATCTAAGTCACTACGACTGTATTTCTTTTTTTCCATTGAATATTGATCTGTAATTTTACTTTGACGTTCAACAAATTTTTTAATAACAGCCGGATCATATTCATCATATATTAGCATACCTGGTACAAATTCTTCGAAGAAATGATTCGCACGTTCTGTAGGTGATATAACTACGCCAACAGGAAGATTTCGAAAATTATGCATTAAATCTTTTACTAAAAAACTTTTTCCAGTATTACGTTTTCCAATAAATAAAATAACACTATCGTCTTTGATATTACGAATATCGAACTGTCTTAGCTTTAGTTTCATCTTTATAACCGAATACAAATTTTTTTAAGATTTATAAACGAAGACTTACTAAAAATCGGGTAATCCAACGTAAATATCTTCATTCATTTTACTTAAGTATGTTTTTTCCATTGTATATTCAGAAGCTCCTCCTTTTATTTTTAAATCCCCTGTTTCTTTCCAAAAGAAATGAAATAGAATAGTCACAATTATTAAAATGAAAAAGAATAGTGCTATTTTACTACCAGTACTAGTTGGCATTTTACGTGATTGTTTAACACGTTGATCTTCGATGTATTGAAGAAGTAAAAAGAGTATAACCGCTACAACGATAATTAAGTAATACATGTCTGTTTATTTATGTTAGGAAAATGCTTATTTCTTAAAAAACGCAGTATTTATGTTTATTTAGTTAAAAGAATGAATTTTTTGGGCGTAATGATTTCTTTTTATTTTTAATTAATTCATGGATATAAATAAGTTTTTTCTTGGGAGTTTTTTCTGTTGATTCTTCATAGATAGTTACGGGTTCAATGATTAATGGTGTTTTGTTAAAAGGCTTTTCTAACACAAGAATATTATTTTTACCAATATCATCTTTTCTAACATCATTTATTGTATCATCATTTGTAATATCATATTTTTCAAATAGATCGATTTCTTTTGAATGTGTATTGCGATCTAAAGTAATTTCAGATGAAATATCTTTTTCTTCTTGGTTAGAAAATGATCTAATTGATGAATCGATAATGGTATCAATTTCAGAGTCTGAATCAGAGTGTGATTCTACTCTAGATTCTATTAATTTTTGATTATTATTATTTTCAAAATTAGAAGTAGCTGTTTCAGAAAGCGCCTCTTTAACTACGTGTTGAATTTCAATAAGATCTTCATCTAAATGTTTAGTTTCATCATCCTTAACATTTTTAATACTTTCATTATTTTCAATGCTCTCTGAATCGTCATCATTTTTAATACTTTCTTCCGAATCCTTAATGCTTTCCGAATCTTCATCATCCTTAATGCTCTCTTTATCATCAATACTTTCCGAATCTTCATCATCAATGCTTTCTATAGCTTCTTTATTATCTAAATTATCATTACTGTGTATTTTAGCATAATTATCTTCAGATTCTACTTCAGATTCAGATTCAGATTCGGATTCGGATTCTTCTTCCGATTCTTTTTCTGACTCGGATTCATACTTAGACTCCCGCTCAGATTCAGACACAGATCCAGACGCAGGTTCAGATTCGGATTCAGATTCGGACTCAGATTGTTCTAAAAGATCGGAACTTGACATTTGTTGAACCATTAATTCAATTGGTAAAGTATCACGGATAACACTACGAATTTTACGACGAATAATAAGTTCAAACTGATATAAATGATTTTGTTGTTCAACTGATTTTACTTGATGATAAAATAAAAAGGGACGCTTCCAAATATCACGAGCGATATGAATAAGTAATCTATGATAAAATGTTTCAGCATCAGGTACTTTAATTTTAATTTTATTACGATTTTCCTCAGGTAAGCCAAGCAATACTAATTTTACAGACAATATGTAAACAGTTTTTAAAAGTTCAGGAAAATAGTTACATTTAGAAGCTTTAATAAAATCTTTATAGCTACTTTCAACCTTTAATTGATTCCATTCAGGAATTCTAGCAAGGTCTTTTTGAAAAGTTTTTAGAATACCATGCTGAGAAGCTTCTTTTGAAGATAAATTTCCTTGATAAATTGATTTGTATAATTTATAAATGGGTTCATAAATAAGATCAAAAATATGATCCATATATTCCTCTTTTTGTTCACGAATGAGTTTTATAGATTTAGACATTCCTTGATTTTCAAGAAGGTAATAAAAGAAGCCGAATAAACGTATGGTTGTTATTTTTTTCAATTACTAATGTAATGAATCCAATATCACTATTAAAGTTAACATTTTATGTTACCTATGTATTTTTAATAACAACAGGGTCGGTTACTTTTATTGAAGCATTAACTTCTAAAGTACCTGAGGTTCGTCATATTTTAAATATTGAAACAGTTATATCGATTATTGCCGGTTTTTTCTACTCTCAATTTGTGGCTGGACTTTCAAGTACACCCAATTTTGCTGTAATGACACAAACACGCTATTTAGATTGGTCAATTACAACACCATTTATGTTACTATCTTTATGTCTTGCTCTTGGATTTAACATTAAAAAGAAACTTCATTTGTCTGTCTTTTTATCAATAATCGCAATGAATTATGGAATGTTACTTCTTGGATACTTGGGCGAAACCAATCGTCTCGATAAACGTATTGCTGTGATAATAAGTTTCGCATTTTTCATTGCTATGTATGCTATTGTATACGCTACATTTGTTCTTGGATATAATAATACAGCAAATCAAGTAATATTTACAATTTTTGTTATAGTATGGTCTATGTATGGTTTTGTTTATTTTAATAAAGATGAAACAAAGAATATTGCTTATAATATCTTAGATTTAATAGCAAAATGTTTTACAGGTATATTCTTTTGGTTATATTTTTCTAAAATAATTACGGTATGAGTATTTTAATTTAAATACAAAATATGATTATAATGTAAATATGTTGAATAGGCAATATAACCAATCTTTAAAAAATGCCAAAGAATATCCAAATCCAATAAAACTTGGAAAAATCCCTATGAATCTAAAGGGGATTTATATTCAAAATGGTCCCGGTGAATTTAATCGTTGGGGAACCCAAACACATCCATTTGATGGAGATGGATATATACGTAAAATAGAATTCAAAGATGGTAATGCTTATTATCAAGGACGATATGTTGAAACTTGGCAACGTAAATTAGAGCAATTCTTTAAAATTCGTCTTTTTACAGGAGCTTTTGGATCTTCGCCTAAATTTTGTCTTGTAAAAAACCCAGTAAACACAAACGCAATATTTTTAGATAAAAATCAAATAGCTGCCTCGAGCGAAATGGGACGCACTTATTTATTAGATATTAATACGTTGAATACAAAAGGAATTCATTCTCAAGATATTTCTGCTCACACACATGAAGGTGTTTCAGTTAAACGTAATTATTTAAGTAATAAATCTACTCAACTTACTTTTACTGAAAATAGTATTGATTGTAAAATAAATATAGAAAATTTTATTTATTTCCATGATTTTGCAGTTACGAATGATTATTATATATTTTTTGATCATAGCTTATCAATGAATTTAATAAATGGCTATAAATATGGCTGGGTAAATGGTTTATCTTCATTAAATCAACCATCTACATTGTATTTAGTTGATAAAAAAACACATATTATTAATAAAATATTAATTCCAGAAATAGTAGGATTTTCATATCATTTCCTATGTAGTTGTCAAATAAATAATACTATTGAATTATTTTACACATTATATTCTGAATTTTTTACTTTACCATCTGAAGAGTTTCCAGGTAAGATTTATAAAACAACTATTTCACTAAATAATTTTTCTCAAAAAACAGAATGTATAAATGAAGAATGGTTTGAATTTCCTAAATTTGATAAAATTTCAAAGGAATGTTTTGGAATATTACCAGCAAAGAGTAGTTTAGCATTATATAATATTAATACAAATAATATTTTTTATACAGATGAACCTGGTAAGATTTGGAATGAACCATTTCATGATAATAATTATTTAATGTCATTAGTATTTGATATTAATAAAAATAAATCAGATCTTTATATTTACGATCGCTCTAAATTATTTAAAGACCCACTAATTCTTCCATTGCCAAGCGATATTCCTATGGGATTTCATGGAAATTTTAATTTTTAAACGCTAACATATTTCTTATACTTTTTCAACGGTCTTATATAATGACAATTATTTTTCTTATCATATATGATTAAGTAAAAACGATTTAAATATAATTATTATTACTGATTTAATTAATATCACATTATGTGGCTTATTATGGGATTTCGTGATAACACCTATTGTGATACACCCGAACCATTCTTTGTAGGTATTTTTACAGAACATCATGTAGCAATTGAAAATTGTAAGCTTTTAAACAAAGAAAAAAAAGATGCCGCATTTTATGATGTGTTAACAATTGAAGCTAACAAAATCTATAATTACGAATGGAATGTAATGAATGGAATAGAATATAAATTATAAATTAAATAGGGTTCATAGTTAATGTAAATTAAATAGGGTTCACTGATAAATTATAAGGGTTATTACGAAGATTGCTCATGAGTGTGGGGTCTAAACGATCTGTTTGTTCCACCAAGCAAGCTCCTTGAGGTGTTTTTGTAACTTCACATTGTTCAATCGCTTGGGCAGTATTTTGGTAGACCTTAGTAATATTATTGTTTTCACGTTGTGTAATATAATCGCTATTGAGTTTCTTAATTTCCATATCCACTGCGTCTTTATTGATATTTGTGAATGCTCCTCCCGCACCAGGAGTGTTTCCACTTTTAATGTTCATCATTTCGCGTGTACCATCAATTTCAGCATTGTATTCTGCGTCATATACACGTGCTTGTTCACCTACACCGCCACCTGCTGTACCTACATAGTCATTGTCACTGACAAATTGTTTTTGTGTGTCATAAACTTGAACTTCAATATGAGAATAAGCACCACGACGACCTGTCATATCACCACTAATATAACCCACTTGATTGTTATTATCAGAGGTAGTTTCGCGAACTGTTTTGCGTGCGACTTCTTCAGGGTCATACACAAATGCTTTGTAGCGATGGGAACCTACGTTACGAACTGTATCTTCTTTTTCCATTGTTTGACGAATAGTTGTCTTAGCTTGATCTTCGCCTTGTACAGGAACTCCATTTGGTCCACGTGGATTCATAATAGTTGTATCATGAATAGTAGTTTCTTTGATTGTGGTTCTCATTGCGTGTGTAATAGGGTCATATGTAGTAGGTTTTTCGGGAATTTGTACTTGTAAATTACCAAATGTGCGTGGGGCATCTACAAAGTATTCTTTGGTGGTTCTTTTCAAGATATCCATGAAAGGTGCGGCAATCGCTTTTACAACTGATGTTAAATTCGATACAACAGTACGTTGTTGAGTTACATCACGTTCATTTGCGTATACAACTACGCTTGATTTACCATAATCATCATCAGCACCTTTACCTGGTTGAGAACTAACCGCAAATGCATTACCTTTATATTCAACATTACCATCCACACGCGCGGTAGGTTTAATTACCATTTCAGGTCTTTCCATTTCACGAATAGTTGCTCCAGTAGTTTTTAACCATTGATCTTCAGTTTGTTCATAAAATGTATCTGGGCGTTGTTTTGTGACCTCAGCTTGGAGACCTCTGGAGCCACCTGTTTGACTTTTCTGAGGTCCTTGGAAAGGTATTTCATAAGATACTTTAGGGCGAGAAAGTGGACGTAATTCATCTACTGTTTTTCCACGGGCATAATCAAGGGTACGAGATTGTTGAAAGCCTCCTTCACTAACGTTATTGAAACCCATATTTAAACCAGGACCAACGCGAACTTGTTCAATGGGGAAATCATTGTTACGACGAATGGGTGCTTCAATATGTTTCATGTAATAATCAACACTGTTTTTCATACCACATACGTTTCCCATATTTTCAACCGGTTGAAAGAAACATTCAACTTCTTGTTTATTCTTAAAACGTTCACCTCTTCCAGTTGAGTTTTCAAGATAAGAAGAACCCGCAAATGGATCAATGTTTTGTTTAACTTCACCACGGAAATAAGGTTGCATATTATTATGTTTAAATTGTTCAACAGGAACTGAATTACCTGTCATTGATTCAACATATTGTTCACCCATCTGACGAGGTACATTTTCCATGGGAATATCTTTTGAAATAGGTGTGAACATATCCGCGTAAGCAGGACGAGGAACTACACCAGTTTCGGTAGGGGTTTGAGATTGATTCCACATATCAGTTCCTAGTTGGAACTCTTCTTGACGAACTTGATTCCAATAATCTGAATTATATAAGTTTTTCATAGATGGTAAATCATTCTGCGAAACGGGTTTATTTTGAATTGGACTAAACGTATTACGCTCTTGTGAAAGAGCATATCCTAAACCGGTTAAGGCGGCGGATGCATAAGCTTCCATATCTACTCTATTATGATACAAAGGATAAAAAAAGAAATGATCTAAATATTTAGCATGATTTCACGAGGTATTCATATTGAATTGTAATTTTAACATTTCCGCGCTCAATCACTCTAGGTTTATCAAGTTTAACTTTTGTGGCAGTGTATTTAAACTCTTTTTTGTCAGAACCTTGAGTCATTTCGCGTAAAGTAAATTTGATTTGACGTTTGGTGCCTAATTTTAAAAGCGCGCGACCGGCTTTTTTAGCTGCTTGAGAAGGTGATTTTCCAGTAAAGCGACCACCTTCACCACCTTTAACTGGAGTTGTTTCTACAGTGAATGTACGATCCATAATTGTTCTACTTGTAACTACAGAAAAATATTACATTTGTTGAATGGATTCACAAGATCTCCATGAAACTTGATTAGGATTTCCTGGGGCAGTAGCTCCGCAAGAAGCAGGTGCTTTCCATTGACGGAACATTGTTTCCATATCTACATTGTTTGAGGGAGGCATGATAGGGGTTTCGTCAACTGGGTTGGGAATGCATGGTTTATGGTTATCTTTAGACATGATGCGATTGCTAACTAAATAGTTGAAAGGCACTACTGCTTTTTCTTGGGGATCATAGCATAACCATTCCCAACGATTCCAACCTGTAGATCTTAAAGTGCAGGGAGGATTTGAAAGGCGAGTGGATTCTGTAGGAACCATGCATTTACGAGGATCTTGTTTACCTTTTGCGGAACATACACCATCTACTGGTGGAGTATATTTACCTGGGTAATATTGTTCTTTGGCACATTGTGTGTTTTTGTAATTGAGTCCTTTAAGTTCGCTATTAACATCAACAGTTGATCCATATTCGCAAAATCCAGGACCCCAATTTTGCCAACGAATGAAGGGATCGTTAGGAATATCACGACCACAGTCTTGGCAATCATTTGCAGGGGTTGCTAACATATACATGCCAGGACCAGTAGATCTACTTAGTTTTTCTTCATAAGAGCATGGATCTTGGCGTAAATTAGTTTTTGACATTTATATCCTTGATATATCTTAACATTTATTTTCTTCTTACTCTTAGTTTACCGCCTTTTATCTCTTGGTTAAATTGTTGTTGTGAATTATTTACTATTGCGGGTGAAGGTTCTTGTATTTGAACATTCGTCGGTTGTGGTGTAGCGATCACAGGTTCTACATCCAAGCTATTATCATTTGTTTCTACTGAATTTGTTTCGGTTGATGAAGAAGATGAAAATAATTTAGATAATACAAACATTATTAATAATACAGATACTAGTAATAAAATAATCCAACCAACATATTTTAATATTTTCCATAATTGATCATAATTTTTTTCAATAACTGGTTCTATCTTAGGTTCTTCCTTTGGTAAAGAGTAATTTGGAGTATTTGGTGGAATTGCGATATAGCCAAGGGTTGATAAAGCAATCACTTGTTTTTTTCCAGTAATTGTACGTTCGCAATTACTACTTCCTACCATTTTCCAATTAGGAGGGCATGCTTCAGCGGTACATTTTAGATAATTACTATAACTTGGCAATGCGGTTTGTTTATAACCGGTCGCACATCCATTTGCGTATTTGAAATTACGTTGAACCAATGAAGCATTACTTGTATATTCGGCAAATTTGTATCCATCGTATAATGTTTCTGTGGTACATTTCATTGTTCCTGTATTGTCTTTATTGTAATCAAAAATACCAGTATTCTCGGGACATAAACAGTAGCCTATTGGTGGTGTGGTATTTTCAATTGGAATATAAAAAGCATTAGGGTCTTTTAAACAAATTGTATCCGGAGGGAAGTTCATTATTTATTATAAACAAAATTTAACGGCGGCAATGGGGATAATTTATTGGAGGTGGCATTGGAACAGATGGATATGCGAACATTTGGCAAGTTGGTAAGTGATTTTTAGTGGTATCAATTGGAGATGTTTTATCATTAATAATAAAAGGCTCTTGTTCTAAAGGTTTAGCCTTGGAAGTGCTACATTTAGATAACAAACGTGTAATGCCAAGGAGTTCACTTTCCATATCTACTAAATTACCTTTTACTTGAGAAACAGAAGGACCGCCTAATAAACCTAAACGATGATGGCATTTTTCAGGATGTTCATAACGATCTTCGTTTAAAACATAGCCTAAGATAGATGTATTTCCGCCAAGTTCTCTTGCATAACGACAATGATCGTATGTTAAACGATTAAAGCTCATTTCTAATTATAGATACGATTTAAAAAAGAAAGCTATTATTTAAAAAGAAAGCTCCTTTTTATAATAAATGACAGCTATAGTCAAAATAATCTTTAATCAACCTATACCAAAGCTATGTAGAGATTGTAAGTTTTTTAAAAAAAGTGATTCAAAAATCTTTAGCAAAATAGATAAGATCCAATATGGTATTTGTACATACCAACATTCAATGGATCTTGTTACTGGTGAAAAAAAATACGAATACGCATCAATTATACGCCAATATACGTGTAAAGGAACTTTTTACGAAGAAATCGAAAAAACAAATGAGAACGAAGAATCATGGTGGAAATTTTAATGTAAAGTTTTGCCACCATAACCGCAACGATTTAAGAATTCTTTACGGCGAACATAATCACGTGTAGGTTCACCACCCCATGTCCATGTAGGAACAATGTGTGTATGATCTTGAATATCTTGCATGCAGTTTACTAGAGGAGTTGGGTGAACAATTTTTTGTTCCATAATTGCTTTTTTGCAAGGGATTTGTCTTCCTTCAATCATACTGTTATTTGTTCCTTGTTGAATAGCTAATTCAGCTCCTGGGTCACTTACACCAGGTTTTAAATTAGGGCAACCTTGGAATAAACGTTCAAATAATTGAACTCTGCAGCGATCACGTGTTAATGTATTGGGATCTGTGCGGAATTTAGAATCTTCGTCAACTAAGCAATCATCTGTGTATCCATAACCAACTTTGGCACGTAAATTGGGATGATCGTATTGAAAATCAGGAGAACGTACTTTAGGTGTTTCACAAGAAACAATTGGTAAATTTTTATATAAATTATAACCATAGATTTGTTCATTTTGCGCATCGCGAGCTTCTCTGGCGCAGCAATCGGTTGAATAATTCTTAGAATCTAAGAAAATACGTTCTTTAGACATCCGGTAATCTCTATACCTTTAAGAATATATTTATTTTTACTAACGCATAATAGGACGATATAAGTTTTGATGACATTCTAATCCATTTCCTTCTTTACATGTGGCTGGTGTACCATAGAGCCATTTAGAGAATCCTTCTTGGTCGTTTGGTATAGTCGTCGAAGGCATGGTATAGAATTCGCGGGCGCCGTAACTTTTCCCCCAAATGTCATTGACATCTTTGAAGACGCGTTCTTTGAAATTAGTTTCTACGCGATCTTTAATTTTATCCAAGTCACAAGCAGATGGACGATTCGCATTATATTTAATATCTACAATGCTAGTGTTCATGAAAGGATTGTCAATCGTAGTACGTGTACATAAACGGTTATCTACAATTTCTAAATCACGTTCTTTTAAAAATGTTTCAGCATATGTTCTATCTCTTTGTTCAAATTGATAAATAACAATAGACATTATTGCTGCGATTAATATAATAAATATATATTTACTGCTTTTTTGAATCAATGCCAAAATAATGGATAAATATAAGAAGAAACGTAATAAAGAATTTAATTTTTCCTCTAGTGACATTTCTTTGAGTGGTAATATTTGATAAAAGTTATCTTTTGTTATAAAAACTAATAAATCATCGTACCAAATTTTTTCTGACATCTTATACTCTACTAAATCGCTTTGATTATTATTTTTCTTTAGAAGCCTTTTCACGAATTTTTTGTTTTAAATGTTCAGACATCTTATTTTTACGTGAAGCACTGTTCATACGAGAACTGGCAGCACTTTTTTGAGCGCCATTCATGCCCATGCCTTTCATCATATTACTGGGATCTAAACCCATTTTTTGAAGTTGACTTAACATATTGCCAAGTCCACCCATATTTTTTCCGATATCACCTGGTAGCATTCCTGGAAGTTTACTCGCAAGTCCAAAAGCATCCTCTAGTAATTTTTCTTGTTGAATTTCACCAGATGCCAATTTTGCTAACATTTTTGTGCTTACAGAACTAATAAGTTTTCCAAATCCACTGTTAGGGTTTTGTAGAGATCCTAAAATATCAAGGCTTTCATTTTGGAAAGATTGTTGAAGTTCCTCGACATTAATATCACTCATAATTTCTTTAGCTAGCTTACCAAGTGTAGTGGATTCCAAATCTTTTAATTCATTTTCAAATAAATTAGATGTACGACTGCTATGAAGTTTTTTAATTTTCATGAGATGTTCTCTGACGTATTCTGATTCAATGACTTTAATTTTTTCTTCAAATTCTTTATTTGTTAAGAATTTCAAAGATTCGACTACATTATCGACATCTAAATCAGGTTGACGGAACAAGTTTAGAATCATTAAATAATGATGTAAGGTATATTTATCAGTAAATAATTCCTTGACCCATAAATAATTCATACCATTATATAATTCAAATGATTCTGGGTTAAATGAAAAAGGATCTTCTAGTTCATCATAAGAAGTCCAAACTTCCGACATATCCATTACACCAATATAGCTATCGGCTAATTTGTCCATGCTAGCATAATTCTTTTTAATAGCTCTTAAAATATCCCGTGCGGGCTTACTGGACTCTTTTGAATTTTTGGCATATGTTTTAATTTTCTTCAATAAATCAATGTAATATTGGTTAAATACGTAAACTCTTTGATCGTTCATATAATCAAATTCTTTGTATTAATCTTTAAGTAAAAAGAAGTTAAAAAATTATCAAGCTTCAACGCGTTCGCTTAAAATAGATAAAACTTTAAAGTATTTCCAAATAGCTTGTTTATTTTCATCAGTTAGTTGTAACCAGCATTTTTTTAATTTACTAATAATATCACCCACATTTTGGTATTTACCATATTCTTGATAATCTTTTTCTAAAAAGAAACTTTCATCCTCGTTTTTAATTTTTTCACTATATGGTACATAAAATTCCTTATAGAACACTCGACTGATCGCATTTTTATCAGAAAATAAATAAGCTTCGATTCCCAGTTTATACATACGTAATTCAGAATCTTTTGGAAATACGTTTATTAAATCTTGAATCATTTCACGAAATAAATCATTAAATTTGTCAAGAAAATCCATTTTTTGGTTCCTAAGCGTTCGTTGATGCTGGAGGTAATGTGGAAGTGTTTAAATAATTTTGTAAATCCATGGCACGATCTGATTGTAATTTAGATAAATCTGGTGTTGATTTACCACCACTAGATGCTTCTGCGGTTGAAGCAGACATCATTTCATTTGTTAAAATAACCCCATCATCTTGTAAGTTTGACCAATTGTATTGTTTATGTGGATCACTTTCATGTGAATCTTCCTCAATAAATGAAAATAAGTCACTCGAACAATTATTTTTAAATCCAAATGCGGACGGACCATCTAATTCTTTAGAAGCAGCACCTTTATCCGTATCTGACTTTTGTGATAAAGCCTGTTTATCTAATAAAAATACTAAGCCTTTATTTGGTAATAATAAATAATCAAATAATTGTTTTCCAGATAATACATTTTTTTGAGGCATTAACATTAAACTTGGTACAACTGTAATACTTTCTGGAAGTTTAAGACCTTTTGATAATATTTTTTCTACATTTACAACTTTAAAATGTTTTTTTACACCATACTGATCTAATTGATTTAATAACATTTGAGATGATGTACAATAATTACTATAAAATAATATCATTCTTGTTAAGAGAATGGATTTTACTGAATATAATTTAGACGCAATTTTCTTAAACCATAATATTTATAAACACTCAATTTTCCAAAGTTCGCAATAACGTTTTACAACACCATCGATCATTTTATCAAACGATTCATAAGTTCCAAAATTGGGAAAGTTTTCAATATTTTCATCCTCTTCTACATGAAAGGCATAATTATCTAATCTCGTAAAGACTCCATGATTATTAAAGCCTCTCTTAAAGCCGAAAATTTGTTTCCAAGAAACACCCTCGTGTATTATAACCGAATAAGAATTAATGGGTTGAAGCCAAGTGATAATATACTCGTATACATCATTATATGTCTGTGGAGGCTTATCGTAAAAAGGATAAATCTCTGTCATTTAATTTTTAAAAAAGAATAACTTTAAATGAAAATTAAGGGTTTAAAAATTTGATTTCTTTTTATTATAACATTCTATTAGAATACAATGAGCGCTTTTAGTTTCAAAACCTTTTCTAGCTAGTCCAATTAAATCCAGAAACTGCCAATCCTTCACTCTGGTAGCGCCAAAATCTCTCCCACTTTCATAACGGCATCAAACTGTTCTTGTGTCAATTGTTTGCTTTGAAAATACTCAACATCTAGTATATTGGCAGCTTTACAGACTATGAAGCAGATATGTTTGCACACGATGTCTTTCTTTTTTGAATTGAACTTATTCTCAGGACAATTGCACCAAAAGCTTCCTTTTTCATTCATACCGTGCTTATACAGCTTCACTTCATATTCGCGTTCCGCCTCCGACCCTGCCTTTGCGTCCATCCCCAGACCCGCGCGAATATAAAACGTACCAGCGACGTTTGCAGTACGACGCACAGTGCTGGTGTTTTCAACGTACTTTAACAACATAAACTGACTTTCTTCGCGACGCAAGGTTTCCAAGGTATGACATTGGTTCTCACCAATAGGACGTCTTTCATTCATTAGATTTATTAGATCCGTAAGTTTCTCTGGGGCACATAAAAATTTGCTTGCGCGTCTCTCAATCTCTTCACTGCACTTTATAGCCCGATCCATACGATACGTGATGAAATCCAGATGTTCTTTCAAGTAAAATCGGTACGTCTCCAGCGACTTTAAACTCAATATGTCAAAGTTGTACACAATATTTTCAACACTTGACAAGTTGCTGCACGGACGACTCACTTTGGGAGGCATTTTTCACAGCGTACGCGTAAGATACGTCACAAACAATCTGAATATTTAAATGACTATTCCTTTAAATAAAACACTCATCACGGGCATGTAATAATATATTCGTATACATCATTATATGTCTGGGGAGGCTTATCGTAAAAAAGATAAACCTTTGTTATTTTATGTTAAAAAGAATAACTTTAAATAAAAATTAAGGGTTTAAAAATTTGATTTCTTTTTATTATAACATTCTATTAGAATACAATGAGCGCTTTTAGTTTCAAAAATGTTATGAATACTCTTACAAAGAAAGAACAAGAAATACATAAAATAGCAAATCGATACTCGTTTGAAATTCATAATATGGATTTAGCTATTGTAAATAGTATGCGCCGAGTTATTATGGCAGAAATTCCTATGTTGGGATTTATGGGAGAAGATGATATCAGTATCAAAATTGAAAAAAATAATGGTCCTCTACACAATGAATTCATGACACATCGTATTGGTATGATTCCAATTCATTTCACGGAAGAAGAACTTGAAGGATTTATCGAAAATGAATGGGAGTTTTCAATGGATATCAAAAATACAAATCCAGCAACACAAAATATTACAACACATGATTTTAAAGGAAAACATAATGGTGTTGATCTAGTTGAACGTGATATTAAGCGTCTATTTCCAGTTAATTCAGTAACAAAAAAACCAGTTCTTCTTACACGTCTACGTCAAGGGGAAGAACTTGCCTTTAAAGCAATGGTCGTCAAAAAGAACGCTAAAGATCATGCTTCATTCTCTGCGGTATCACTATGCGCATTCTTCTATGTTCAAGATAGTGTTAAAAACAAAGATGTTAAGGATATTCTACAAAAAGAAAGAAATTATTTCAAAAACGAATATGGTGAAGCAACTATTCTTCAATTTTCAATTGAGCCTGAAACAGGTCTAGAACCAAAGTATATTATTGCGAAATCCCTTGAAATTCTTCGCACAAAAACAGAAACTATTGATCGCGAACTGGATGTTCAAGGATCCACTAAGATTGAATTGCGCCCTCATGAAGAAATTGCGGATACATACGATCTTCATGTATTTCACGAAGATGATACCTTCGGAAATCTATTTCAATCACTAATTCATTCAGAATTTATTCGTCAAACAAAGAAAATTCTAGATAATAAATTTGAAATGTCCTATATTGGTTATTATGCTCCCCATCCATTGGATCCAAAAATTATTATTCGTATGACTCTCAAAAATTCTGATGACATACGCGCAACAGCAATTGAATTTAAAGCTGCTTATAAACATTGTTTACGACTTGTTAGTAATCAACTAAAAGAGGTTTATGATGCTTGGATTCGTTTTGAATAAACATCTCGTGAATTATCTTCTCTAAAAATCATTAGAGGTATCCCCTAAATGGAATCCATAATTTATATAGATGAAGATTTACCGGAAATAACAATTAATGAATTGGTTTCCGTTGAAGATGATATTGATATAGAAGATGATCTAAAAAAGGTAGGTATCAATGTATTTTCTACAGCCGAATTGTTTGATCAATTAATACTATTATTACAAAAAAATAAGGATACTACAACAATACCACTTCGACGAAAAGTTGAAGGCTTATTAACATTACATTCTGAAATTATTAATAAAGGTCAAAGTAAGGATTCTGATATTGTATTAAAAGTTGTGCCAACGATGACTATTCAACGTCACGATGTAGAAGAAGAACCTGAAAAATTTATTGAAGATTTAGATGTAACTAATAAAATAGATAATTATTTTATTCGTCGTGATGAAAAATATAAGGCTTTTTTCAATTTTGAATCAACAAATACTGAAGATTTACCTCAAACTCAACCAATCGGTGAAGTTGAATTAGAAACTGGTGATCGTGCTACTTTTTTATTAAAAGATACAATCAGTGGTAAAATAAATTCATTAAAAACATATCAAGGTATTTCTCCATCAAATAATCGTTTTAAAAAACTAACTTTAGCAGATAAAATAGATTCAACCCAGTCATCCTGGAAAGAAATTCCAATAAATGTTCAATCCATTGAAGAGTTTAATGAAATTCTTTTAAAAATTCAAAAGCCATACATTAATGATTATGTTAAATCATTGAAAGATGTTACCGATTTATACGATCTATGGAAACATTTTATGAATTATGGCATTGATTTAGATGAATATACTGAACCAGATTGGAATGTATTACAAGAATATTTAGAAAAATTAAGAAATAAAGACAAGGAAGTTTTTGATTTTTTAAAACCGCTAGAGCATAAGCCAAGTGCTTTGTCTTTACCTGATATTGGTGGTATGGCATTTTATTTAGTTCAAAAAGAAATTATAACTAAAATATTTCCAATCTTAGAAACGATCCAGTCCAATTTACTTGATTTATATCGTTTATATTTAGAATCATCTCAAATACCTCGTATAAATACATCAAACCTCCCTAAAACAATCTATGATTTTGCGATGGCAATAAAAACACCCGAAGATTTAATTCAAGCAGTTGAACTTTATAAAACAATGCTATTAAATGAAAGATTAAACGAATTAGATCAATGGATGAAACGTATTAGTCAATGGAATAGTGAGGAATTAGAAGAGACTTTCAAAAAAGAATTTGATCGTTATTTACGTACGGCTTATTCTATAAATGATGAATTTGATCGTCCATTAATATCAATTGTTCCTGAAATTAAACAAATTAAACGAGGTGCTGTATTAAGTGTTGATCGTACAGATGATCAGTTAAATACAGATGCTATGTTTTCTTCATTTGATGAATTTACTATTGAAAATGAAGACACAGATGAAATACCAATCCCTATATATGATGATCTATTACCAATGGATATAAGTTCATATGAAGAGAGTCAAAGAGAACTTCTAGAAGTAGCGTTACGTATGATTTTGGAAGTTCAAAAAGCCTCTGGACTTCCATTAGATCTTGAAAAAATCCATTCGCAATTTAGTGTCCCTTTACGTTTATCTAAATATACTCAATTAAAAGATAATTTACCTGAATTAGATGAGTCTATATTGAAAAGTCTTTCCATTATGGATATGGATCAATCTGATAATTATATTGAAGCTCTTGTACCTACAGCTCTTTATCAAACAGTAAAACAAAAAATAGATGAAGTTTATAAAACATACCGTAGTGACCTATTTGATTATATTAATGTATTTTTCGCAATATGGATTTGTGAATTACAGTTTCAAGTAATCCATCGCACATTAAATTTCAATATATGGCAAGGGTCTTTAAATTGTATTCAATCATGGTCTCCTTATGGTATGCCAATGGAAGGATTTAAGGTAAAAAAAGAAGGTATGGTAAACTATTTTCTATGTATTCTTCATGAATTAACATTTACAAAAGGAAGTTTATGGAATACATATGCTATTAATTTAAATCGTGAACACTACTTGAGTAAATGGGTAAGTATATTTGAAGATGAAATAAACGAAAGGGTCTTAAATCTCCAAGAAGAATTTAAAACATTTGAGAAAGAGGTTGTAAACAAAGGATTAATGGAGAAAGGAGATATTATTAAGAAAAAAATAATAAATACAGTTGAACAACGTAATAAAGCAAAATATCTATCGGATTACATGCAATTTTTAAAGAATTTACCATCGGTTCTCATTCAATCTAGCATTGCCAAGAAAATTCATCTAGGTTGTTGTTTACAATCATTAAATGAAAAATACCGTTCTGACTATGATTGGTCTGCGTTAGTAAAAGAAGCTTATAAAATTAAAAAGTTATATGCGACTCAACGTTATGGTGTTGATAAAAGACCTTCGTTATCACAAAAATTAAAAGAGGTTAAGTCTATTGAAAAACCAACATTTGAAAAGAATGAAGATAATATTATATATGAAAAATTAGAATTAAGTAAAGTAAGTGAAATATATGAAGAGTTTAAACCGTTTATGCCAGTCAATGATTATACTGTTTTATTAACGGGCGCTCGTAATCTAGTACCATTAATTGAAAAATACATGGATATATATCGTTTTACATTACGATTACCAATATCTTTCCAAGAAGATATTTATAATTTACCAGTACCTGATTTGTTTCAATTATATCGTAAATTACAACAAGTACAATATAAGTATATTCAATTATCAACAACTGATCAAAATTATTTGATGGAAACTTACCATAAAAATGATGTACTTTATAAAAAAATAATAGATATTCAAGGTTACTACAATGAAGTACAAGAACAAATGATGAAGAGATTATTACAATATTTTATAGTACGTCAACTTTGTTTCCCAGCGATGCCCGAGTTTGCTCATAAAAATGTACTTGTAATTACAGATGTTACACTTGCTGCTGATTTAATTAAAAATTTTACAGGAAAGGTAAGTCAAGAAATATTAATATGGGTTCAAACTAAATTATTCAATAGTCGTATAGACTTTAAAGAATATATTGCTCAACAACGGGAACAAGAAAATCTTGAAAAATTAACATTAATTGATCAAATGACACCTGAAGAAAGACGTAATTATGTTGAAAACAAAAAATTAGGTTTATCAGAATTAAATAATTATTTAGAACGGTTCAAACATAAATTAGAAGAAAAAATAGATAATGAAGAAATTTTAGATGATTTTGAAAGAGATGGTGAAGATGAATTTTATCCACACCGTGGTGAAAACGATGATGAAGAAAATCCGGATAATTTAGGAGATGATGAATATTAAAATAATTTATTAATTACTAATTAGTAAAATGATAAATCTTCATTTTTTTGATAAGCATCATTGGCTTGAACTGGGAAAAGTGCTATTTGATCTTCAAATATAACACCTTTAACAGTTGCGTCCATTACCTTTATGTCCCACTTTTTATTTTTTTGAGCTAAAACAATAAAACCAACATGTTTTCCATGATATTTTGCTTCTCTGTAAAAGATGGCATCAATATAAAGCAAAATATGATCTGGAATTGTTTTATGAATTTGATAACCAACTAATTTATCATGAACCATTTGAATAGGATTAATAATTTGAAGACTACCATCTGGTAAATCAAAATTAGGTGATGATTTTATTTGTTGTTGTATTACTTCAGTCGCCTGAACATATGCTTCTTTGATTGAAGGATTTAATGTTCTATTTACAGGTTGATCCTCTGTATAATCATTTTTAACTAAACAAGATTTACCTAAACTAAATGTTTTGATTAATGCTTCCTGATAGGCTTTATTTTCAAGCTCATAGTTGTAAGCTTTTTTATAGCGTAGGTTAAGATCTTGAACTAAAGAAGATTGGATTGGATGACGATCTGCGATATCTTTACTTACATTTTCATAATTAATAGTTACGTTATAACCTGGGTATGAATCTTCAAATCCTTCGGGATAAGTTGATTTTAAATAAAACGCTACAAATAAAACAACTAAAAGAACAACTAACCAATAATTCCAATATTTCATATTCTCTATACTTTACAAGTAAAATTTAATCCGGTAGAAGGATCGTTGTGGGTAATTTTTCTGCCATTCGTTCTTCTGTATCATTTTCAAAAGCATAGTCTGCCGATTTTAAAAATGTATACGCTACATTAGGGTTTTTCTTTTTTAATTCAACTAACCGTTCTTGGTCTTCGCAACAATTTTTATTTTTAGGATTTTTGCATTGATAGCAAAAAGGTTGATAGGGATCTAAATCTAAATATTTTGTAAAAGAAATTCTTAAAACACCTAAAGGCATTTCACAAGTTCCATCTTTTTTATTACAGCCGCCTCGATTGTTTGTATAGTTTTTATTCGCTTTATAAAATGGACACTCTTCGTTTTTTTCACATCTTTTATCCCAAATATTTGGACCGCTTTTAGGTTCACCCATAAAGTTATAAGGTGATTCGCATAAAAATTTAGATTGTACTGACTCATCTCCTAAGCATTTAAAATCCTTATCTACAAATTCTTTTGACATTTTTAAGCTGGTTATAAAGGTTTCTTCGACTATTTGTTTTTTGTATAATTCAACATCAATTAGCTGTGTTGTAATTAATGAAATTACATCTGATTTTGATTGAATTTTATGAATTAATCCAAATATATCTGTTTTAAGCATATCCTCTTTTTCAAGTTTTGGATAGCTAACTGTTAATCGATTTATATCAATTGAATCAAAATCTAATAAAGTTAAATCTTGTTGGGCAATTAATGTTGCCATAGGAGATTTAGGCACTATGTATAGTACAATCGCATCATAGTTTTCCTTTGTATTATCAAATAAATCGGATAATCTATCTAAATCTTGAATGGATATAGAAGATACTTTAGCATGAGTACGGTATCCATATAATAAAACATCAATTAAATTCTTTTCTACACGATCTAAGAAGCCTATTTTTTTATCTACCCAATCAAATCCGCACTGAAACTCTGTTCGTTTCGCATTACTTGTTAAAATACAAAAGTAACCTTTTGGTAAAACAGTAAAAGGTAATGATCTACCATAATTTATATAATCTTTAGTATCTAATACTATATGTTCAGGATTGTTATAAACAGATAATTTTTGCTGATTCATTAATTTAAATATAACATAATTCCAACCTTGATAAGGTAAGTTAATAATGGATGAATATTTTTTTGATAAAATCTTTTCAAAATTTAATTTTTGTGACGTTAGAATCATTTGAGAAGATATATTTTCTTGAAAATATTCAGTTTTCTTAGAAAAATATAAAATAATAATGCTAATAAGAATAAATATTAATAAAATGAATAGATATTTCATTTACTTTTTACAAAGAAAGTTAATAACGTTTTTTACATAATAATGATTTCATCATAATCAAGGTCTAGACGTTTAAGATATTCTTTAGCTGTTACAGCAGATGTTACTGATGGATAACCTGCTTGATTGGCACGCGCCTTCCAAATTGTTTGTAGTTCTGAAATTCGGTTCATAACTGCTTTCTTAGAAGTGTTCATAACTGCTTTTTTTAGAGCGTTAATACGTTTTTTTTGAACTGGTTCACTGATATGATAACCATATGTAGTTAGATGAATTGGTTTCTCATCAGATTTAGTAGATGACTTATCTTTATAAAATTCGGTAAGAGCCTCAATATCTCGTTCCATATGTTTAATAATTTGCGAATTTGTCTCATGAAGTGTTGGACAAGTAGATGGTGTAGAAAATGGTTTTAGAAGTGAAATTTTGAATTTTAGAGTATGAATAACTGTATCTAGGTTTGTATTAATTACAGCTGTAATAAGAGTTGCCTTTCTTTCAAAATCATTATCGATAAATGCTTTGTATCCATATGATTTTAGATTAAGTGTAATAGGTGTATCATGACGTTTAGTTAGAGTGACTGGTGCCGCCGATGTAGTAGGAATATCCGTTTTAGGTACTACACTATGTGGTACATTATTAGAAACTGTCTTATTTAGTGTCTTTACATGCTCATGAAGTTTGTTGTAATCTTTAATTAGACGATCAGTATACACTCCAGCGCTTGAATTACGATGAGTAAGAAGTTGGTGAGTCCAAATAACAATCAGTGCTTGTAGTCGTTTGAATACATCTTCGATAGATACATTCTTAATCGCATAAACAAGTGCGGCAAAACGATAGTCATCTCGCGTGTCGGTAATACTATAATCATATGATTTTAGATGAATTTTATCTAGTTTTACCGTTTTAAGAGCATCATCAAATGTCATCATAGGAATCATATTCGAAGGAATATAAATTTCTGAATTATCAACAATATGCTTCTCAAAAGGACTCGCCATTTTTTCGTTTTTTAGATTAATTTTTGCGTTTTTTGACTCCATGGTCATAATATTTTTAATTTTATCCTCAAAATCGGAAACATTCTTTTTCATCTCATTAAAAGATTTGTAAAGGGCGTTAATTTCAGAGTTCATTTTTGAATAATATCTAATAAGTTAATTATACTAGTAATAATATAAATTTCAATTTTTATTCTAGTATGGATATAGAGATGTTACTTAATAGATGGCAAATTGCGACTATTTTTTATATCGTTTTTGTAATAATAATTATATCTGTAAAACCGTCGATGATGTTTACAGCAGAAGGACATGTTAAATCATGGAGTACATATAAATCAGAAGAATCAAGTGTATTTTCTCCGATAATTGTTTTCCCAATAATGGCTATAATTTGTTATTATTTAGGAATTTGGATTGAATTATTATTAATTAATTAAAAATGGATAAAATATTTGATATAAATTGTTTAGACGATATTGTTGGAAATAATAGTACCATTAAAGAACTTGAAAAACAATTTGATGAATTAAAATTAAATGACCGCTACATGATTATCGGTCCATCTGGTGTCGGAAAAACAAAAACAATTGAATTATTAGCAACTAAATATAATTACGAATGTATTAAAATAGACAGTACTAACTGTGAAAATTCAAAAATATTACAAGATCGTTTAATTAAATTACATCAATGGAAAGATATATTTACATTTCAAGAAAATACAAAAAAAAGAGTATTATTGATTGATGAATTAGAAACATTAATTAAAATGGATCGTAACATTCCCTCTACAATTGTAAAATTTTGGAATACGTATTCAAACTGTATTCCATGTATTATAATCGGACAACATGAAGCAGAAAAAAAGACAGGAGAATTAAAAAAATTATGTAAAATTTTTTATTTTGAAACACTGTCTAGTAAAGAAATTCAAAAATATTTAAGAGAGCGTGTTTCGATTAAGCTTATAAAGCAAACTGATTTAAAAAATATTTGTGAAATGTCGAATGGAAGTATTTATGCTGCTATTCAATCAATTCTTGAAATGAATAGTAAAAAATATAAACCGACACTATTATACAGCCAAGATTCAATATTTACAATAGATAATATATTTAAAACATTAAATAACAAGGAAATTTATATGGTTTTACAAGAGGATCCATGGATTCATCCGCTTAAAGTAATTGAAAATGCGAATAAAGTTTATTCATTTAATGAATATACAACGTTTTTAAAAAGTTACCTTTTTTTTGAAGAATGGATGTATCGCGGTGGATCTGGAAATAATGATACATTACCAATCGGATTTTTAACCGAACTTATAAAACAATATAATCAAAGAATATCAATAAAAAAATATAAAAATATATCAATAACCATTGAATTTACAAAATTATTAAGTTATATATCGACACAAAAAAAACTACACCGTTCTCTTTATGAAAAACTGCCCCATCATTTACCAATTTCTGAAATAGGGTATTATTGGGCACATCAATTGAAAACTATAAAATAATTTTTCTATGAATACATTAATAGGAAAGTAATGGCAGACGCTCAAACACCAACCATTGCTGAAACAACAGCTAGAGTTACTCAATCTGTTTCGGATACCGCCGCATCTGTCGCATCAGGTGTTTCTAGTGCTGTTTCCGGAAGCGCTGAAAGTGTAAAAGAATTTAGTGGTAAATACGGAATTACAGTATTTATATCGATTGTTATTGCTGCTTTGATATTCTTCGTAGCTTATCTATTATATACTTACATTTCCAGTGTTATTTCTAATAAAATTCTATGGATAGTCCCAGAAACTAAAGTTCCAGCGCTTGGAAATATTTACACTCGTGCCTCAGGTGATGGAATCCCTACAAGTTTAAATGGAAGACGTATGTCGTTCAGCTTCTGGGTATATATTCATGATATTAACAAATACCAAGGATCTTATCGCCATATCTTACATCGTGGAGATGAAAACCCTGTAGGCGCTTCACCCATGGTAATGTTAGATAAAACACTAAACAAATTATATATTCGCTTTGGATCATTAGATTCAAATGACACAACCGCAACAAAGAAATGGGACGAAATTATTTATGAAAGTAAGAAATCAATCGCTACTGCCTGCGCAGCAACTTTATGTACCGCAGGTGAATTAGCCGCAATTAATGCTGTTTCTGATGAAGATGCCCTTCTAAAAGACATGGCTACACATGGTATTATCGTAGACTACGTTCCTCTTCAACGCTGGGTTCATATTTCAGTAATTGTAAATGAAACTGTAAACCGTGGTAATATGTATCTTTACATGGATGGTGAACTTGTTAAATCCATCAGTTCATCTGAAAAGATTACTTTATCAAACGCTACTACAGTCCAATATAGTTTCCAAAATTTACAATTAGCAAAGAAAGGAGACATTTGGTTAGGTGGAAATGCTGCCGGTGCTATTAACGTTGGATTTGCTGGTTTAGTTGGAAAGGTTGGGTTCACCAACTATGACATGAATGCTCGTGAAGTATACAAGGAATACCTCAAGGGTCCCATGGATAACCTCACTAGCAAATTAGGATTACCCGCATATGGATTACGCTCTCCAATTTATCGTGTTGGTTAAATAATTAAGTATTATTAAAAGATTTATATAAATTATATTCAATAATTTGTCTATTCGGAATATCATAAGTTATAAATTCATAACCGCATACTAAGATGCCTTGTTGTTCTTTTTGAACTTTATTCACAATAATAGAATTAAAAAAATTTAATAAACATAATATTTCTAAATGTTGTGAAGTTACTTGTTCGATTAATAATGGTTGTAAACTCGTACTTCGTATTACATTATTCGTTAAATTATTATCTAAAATACGATCCATCATTAAATTCGATTTTTGTTGTTGTTCTAAAAAAAGTCGAAAAGATAATGCGTGGGCTTTTTCAACAAACATTAATAATGATGATTTAGAACATTTTGGATCATAGTTTTTTAAAATCATATCTCGATGAACACCATAGTAAGTTCCTCGTGATGTTAAAGCATATAACTTAGGATGATGTATATATTTAGGGCGTTCTAAGTGTATTTTATAACGAATCATTCTTTTATTTATTTATGTTAATTGTTTTTCTTTTTATATACTAAGTGTAAAGAGAATGGCATTAATACAAGTTATTTTAGCAATTTCGCTTGTAATAATATTTTTTATTATAGGTTTTACTATCTATAATATGGAATTTATCAAATCAATACAACGATCTACAGGGGTAGTAAAAATATCAACACCTATATTTACTGGTGTAAAAGATTTTAACCATATATCGAATGAGGTATATGATACAAATGATTCAACAAATGGTTCTTATCGTAATATTTCTCAATCTTATAATCAAGGCGCAGGAGTAGAATATGCTTATAATTTTTGGTTATATATTGATCATGATAAAGAATTTACTTCTTCCTGCACAGATTCTACAGAATTAGCTGGTGATGCTGGATTCAAAGCTTCTACAATGAATCCTTCTACAACACCTTCCAACCCTTCAGGTGGTGCCCCAGTTATTTTATTCTTAAAAGGTCATAAAGAGCTCGGAAATTATAAAAATATTTGCGGAGTTAATAAAACAGATATTCTTATCAAAAATCCATTAGTTAAATTAGAACAATGTGCTAAAAATCTTACAGTTGAATTTAATACAATTCAAAGTGTAGATGCTATTTCAGAAAATTCACCAAACATATGTTCCCCAACAAATCCCAACTGGAATACAGCAAATGCTCATAAATTAACACTAAATGGATTAAATAAAGAAGAATTTGATAAAAAATGGAGTATGATTACCGTTATTGTACAAGATACATATCCAGAAGATCCATACCCTATCCGTAATAAAGTTAGATGCCGCATTTACGTAAATGGCATGCTTGAATTAGATCGTTACGTTGATGGAAAACTCAACCAAATAAATGAATCAGATAAATCAGCGAGTGTATTAAAATTAAACGATGGTAATTTACATATAGCTCCTCAATTAACTAATACAATTGGCGGTGTAGCATATAAAACATATCAACCCGCTGTTGAAAAAGGCTTAATGATGGCAGATTTAACATATTACAATTATATTTTAACTGCTGGTGAAATTGATAGTTTATTCAATGCGGGCTTTACTAAAGCAAGCGCTCCAGTTCCAGGTGATAATACGTTAGATCAAGATTTATACAACATTGCTACAAAACCAACAAAAAAACAATTATCTGATTAAAATTAACCATTCAATCGAACCTTTACTTCGACGGCATTACGCCTTCAATCGAACCTCCCATATTCCTGATTTTTTTGATGTATATAAACGACAATTATTTGGATAATGATGTAATAAAAAACTACATGATTCTTTTGATGTTTCTATACGATTAAATGGTCGCGACTGCATGCCGCCCGCACATTTATAATATTTTGTTTTAGGAACAATACGATTTAAACGTAAAACACCACCATCTTGGTGATAATAGCGCAATGTTCTCTCAAAATCTTCTTTTTCTTCAAGTTGTAAAATTAAAGATGTATTATGTTGATTAATACATCCCCAAAAAGCACCTACGCAAAATCGTAAATCATATGTATATTCTGGTAGATCTTTCATAAAATATCCATTTTTTACTGGATAAATTCCAAAAAAGTTATAGCCCTTTAAAGTTAATTGCTGAAACGCACGTATTATTTCTTCACGAAACCGGTCTATCGTAAGAGGAATTAATGGGTATCTTTTTGATATTTTTAAATTAGGAATGGTTATATCTTCTATCATTTCATATAAGTCTTCAATATCATCATCAATTTGTAATAAATACGTACCTTCTGGATAATACAATCTAATAAAATTACGCATATTATGTAAACCGATTGGACCAACTACAATGGATATATCTGGGTAATTTATAAGAGCTTCTTGATATTTGATTAATTCTTCAGATACAACAAAAATAGCAATTCTATTTGTAGCTATATGAAAACGAAATAATAAATTTAATGTTTTTTGAAGTATATAAGAACTACGATTGTAAGAAGGAATCGCAATATATATATCTTCCATCTATTTTTATCTATATAAATAAATCACTCTAATTTAAACATTCCTTCATAAGTAGAATAAAATATGGCTGGCGGTGTTATGCAATTAGTTGCCGTTGGCGCGCAAAATCAATTTATAACAAATTCACCTGAAATGAGTTTTTTTAAACAAGTTTATAAAAGACATACTAATTTTTCAATGGAAAGTGTTCGTCAAACGTTTCTTACAAAACCAACTATTGAATTTTCAAGATCTGTATTTACATGTCGCATTAATCGTGTAGCTGATTTACTTCAAGAAGTTTATTTTTCATTTCAATTGCCAAATATATATTCTTCAGATAAATTTCGCTTTCGCTGGATTGAAAATGTCGCTCAATATTTAATTTACAATTGTAGCGTTCGAATTGATACTCAATTAATTGATCAATTATGGGGTGAATGGATGGATATATGGAATGAGCTTACGTTAACAAGTGATAAAAGAGATGGTTATAATAAACTTGTTGGAAATTTAGAAGATTTTAATAATCCTCGTACGTTAACACCATATGTAGTCATTGATAATAATAATATAAGTTACACACATTATCCAGAAGGACTTTCACTTGAGCAACCATCTATAAAAGGACGTCGCTTCTTTTTACCAATGCCATTTTGGTTTACAAAAAACCCCGGTCTTGCGTTACCATTAATTGCTTTACAATATCAAAATATTGATATAACATTTGAATTAAGAAGTCAAGAGGAACTTTATCAAATATTTGATGGAACCCGTGGTCTTTATGTAAGTCCATTAGAATATCGGGCAAACCATCCAAGAGAGTCTGAAATCCCTATCAATCAAGACACGGATAATATTGATTTACCAAATTTAGATGTATCTTTACAACGTTTTTTAGTACCTCTTAATACAAGTTATCAATCAGCACCTACGAGCATTGATATTGATGGATATTTAGAATGTAATTTCATTTTCTTGGACGAAGGTGAACGACGTTTAATGGCATTAAATAGTCATGATTATTTAGTTGAAAGAATATTTCGCATAGAAGATGGTGGAATTAATGGAAATAAAACGATTGATTTAATGATTCAAAATCCGATTAAAGAAATATTATGGATTTTACGTCGTGATGATATGAACCGTTTCAATGATTGGGGAAACTTTACAAACAGTTTAACAAAATTACCTAATTATCATATTCTTAAAACGGCAAAAATGCTATGGAACGGTATGGATCGTTTCGAAGAAAAAACACCCGAATATTTTAATTATATTCAACCTTATCAATATCATACACGTACACCTAAAGATGGTG
>Ga0209768_10000270_pt1 | contig 35891 bp, 35 predicted proteins | sample LauGreSBDMM110SD_3_FD_187564 | JGI IMG/M metagenome (GOLD analysis project Ga0209768, IMG submission 187564) | Freshwater lake microbial communities from Lake Michigan, USA - Sp13.BD.MM110.SD (SPAdes) (version 2) | ecosystem: Environmental > Aquatic > Freshwater > Lake | place: Lake Michigan... | reverse complement strand
CCACCCGTAAGGCGATAGGCGGGGTCACGAGAGTCGTGGCGAATCAAGAGCTCCTGGAGTTTGTCGTCGCCCCTGACCTCTGCGGCCGGGTCGGTCGGGTCGCCCGCTGGCCCGCACCCAGCGGCAAGGAGTGCGACGACGAGGGTGATGGGAAGGGCGCGGCGCCAAGGCGCGGCAGGCTCGGGTACGATCAGAGGCACTATGGAAGTGAACGGCATCCGCATCCCCACAATCATCGCCGAGAATAGTGCCGCGCGCTGCGACGGTTGCTCTGCACAGATTGAGGGCACCCCGTTCCGCATCAGCGTGCTCGACACCACCGCAACCGAGGTTGCCCCCTCGTTCGGCGAGCCCTCACCCATCAATCCTGGGCCATTCCAGTTCTGCACCGACCCCGCCTGCCCACCACGTTGGATGGTGGCGCGCGGCTGGCTCCGCTGCAGCCGCAGCGGTGTGCGCGAGATCATGCGACCGATTCGGCTGCCACAGGGCGCCGGCGCTGAGTTCGGACTCTGCGACGGGCTGCATCACGATGCTCACGAGTTTCTGCCGGCGTAGGCCGGAAGCAGCGTGACAACGCTCGCCCCAGCGCTCACCGCACTCTTCGCACTACTTTTTGCAGCGCTGCTCTTTGATCAGTATCGAACGCGTCGCGGCGCGTATCAGTTGGCGTGGGGGGTTGGTGCACTCGCCTTCTCTATCGCGGCCGGTGCCGAGGCGCTCGCCGCAGCAATCGGCTGGAGTGAACCGATCTACCGCATCTGGTATCTCTTCGGCGCGGTCTGGACTGCAGGCTGGCTTGGCGCTGGCACTATTCTGCTGCTGGCGAAGACGCGTTTCGGATACTGGTATGCGCTCTGCCTCGCCCTCTCTGGTCTCTTTACGATTCTGGTCGCACGTCGACTGGAAGATCCGTCGGCAGGGCCAACCGCGTTGGTCTACGCGCTCACTGCATGGGGCGCCGCGATTGCGATTAGCTGGCTCTCGTACATGGGTGATGCGCGGTGGGCACGCTTTGCAATCACGCTGACCGCGGTGTTGAGTGCCATTGCGGTACCACTCGTGGTAATCGCCGAGCTTCCCGCTCCTGGGTGGGCGACAGATCCAGCGACCGGCGCGCCGATTGCACTCCTCCTCCCGCCAGAACTTCGCCTGTTGACACCGATCTTGAATGTGAGCGGTGGACTTGCACTCCTGACTGGTGCGCTCTTCTCGATCTACGTCTTTATGCCAAAGCGTCGCGTGCTCCCGTATTCGAGCGATCCAGATCAGCGTGGTGATGAGCTGCTCTTCAATCTGGCGATCGCCCCTGTGGCACTTACCGTGAATTTTGTGCGCAGTATTCCCGATGCTTGGCGCGCCTGGCGCGCAGGCACCCTCAATCGCCGTGTGCCGGCGACGGCACTCATCGCCCTTGGCGCCTTCGTGCCAAGCCTCACCGATACGCTGAATCGAGCCGGCTCCACCGAGGGCTACCAGGTGGGGAAGCTGATCGGGGCGCTTCTCCTGCTCTGCGGGTTCTTGGCGAGCGTGGAGGCGACGAGCGAGGTGCGCCTCCCGCTCCTTGGTCGGCCCGTGAGAGCGCTGCTTAGGTGGGTTCGCCGCGAGGGGTGACTGGTATCCTGAGCACCAGCACCGCACGGAGGCCCCTATGAAGATCCGCACCGCAGTTCTCCCCGTTGCCGGATGGGGCACCCGCTTCCTTCCCGCGACGAAGGCTGTCCCGAAGGAGCTGCTGCCGATCGTTGATCGCCCCGCCATTCAGTACGCCATTGAAGAGGCGGTTGCCTCTGGGATTGAGCGGGTCATCCTCGTCACCAGCGAACACAAGCGCGCGATCGAGGATCACTTCGACATCTCGGCCGACCTGGAGGCGATCCTTGAGCAGCGCGGCGACATCGAGCATTTACGTGCCGTGCGAGCGGTTGCCGACATGGTGCACCTTGTGACGATTCGTCAGAAAGAGCAGCTCGGACTCGGCCACGCTGTGCTCATGGCACGAGACGCCGTTGGTCATGAGCCATTTGCCGTGATGCTCCCCGACGACCTCATCTTCGGTACGACGCCGGCGCTCGCCGAACTTATGGCGGCGTATGTCGCCACACAAGCATCGGTGCTCGGCGTGATGCGCGTTGCGCCATCAGAGACGCATCGCTACGGCATCGTTGATCCCGACACCACGCTGCCAACGAGCGACCAGGGTCGAACGATTCCGTTGCGCGGCGTCGTGGAGAAGCCCGACGCAGCACATGCGCCGTCAAACCTCGCCGTTGTCGGCCGCTACATCCTTGGTCCGAAGATCTTTGAGCGGCTAGAGCAGACAACCCATGGAGTTAATGGTGAGATTCAGCTCACCGACGCCATTCACACCCTGGCGCAAGAGCAGCCCGTCGTCGCGCGACACTTCTCTGGAACGCGCTACGACGTTGGCTCACCAGAGGGTTGGCTGCGCGCAAACCTTCATGTCGCGCTCGATCACCCGGTTTATGGACCGGTCGTTCGTGGGGCCGTCGCCGCCGAAAACGAGCGCCTGACGTGAAGCCTGGCGACATTGTTGCCGGCCGATATCGGCTGCAGGAGCTGATTGGCGAAGGGGCAGCTGCACTTGTCTTTCGCGCCACCGACGAGGCGCTCGGCCGCGACGTGGCCGTTAAGGTGCTTCGCGCATCGCTCGCAACATCTGCTGCAGCTGCTGACCGCTTCCGTGCCGAGGGTCGCGCCGCCGCCATCGTCGCGCACCCAAACGTCGCCGCCGTATTCGACGTTGCGCCAGAGGGCGAATCGCCAGCGATTATCATGGAGTTTGTCGACGGTGAGGACCTTGCCTCAATGTTGCGGCGCGTTGGCCCGCTTGTGCCACGCCGCGCTGCAGCGGTCGCTGCGCAAGTTGCTCGTGGACTCGCCGCCGCACATGTGCGCGGCATCATTCATCGCGACGTCTCCTCGCGAAACATTCTGATCAACCGTGAAGGGCGCGCGCAGATCGCCGACTTTGGTATCGCGCAGGCGATGCATGAGGTCGACGGAAGTGAGGCAGCTGCGCGCAGCGGTCAGCGGCCGGAGGGTTCGGTTGGGTACCTTGCGCCAGAGGTGTTGGCCGGGAGTTCGCAATCTGCATCGTCAGACCTCTTCGGCCTCGGCGTGGTCCTGTTTGAACTACTGACGGGGCATCGTCCGTTCGATCGTTTGAGTGGCGCAGAGTTAATGGAGCGCCGCGGTCAGTCGCCCGCCCCATCGCCCCGTGAACTGCGACCCGACATCTCCCCAGAGCTCGACCTCATCACGATGCGGCTGCTGGCACCGAAGCCGAACGAACGATATGTGAATGCAACCGCTGCGGCAGATGCGCTTGAGACGTATGTGGTGCAGGCGAATCGCACCGCCGTTCCATCTCGTGCGGTCGGACCAGCGGCCGGCGCACCGCGTGCCCTTGCGGGAACGCGTGTCGCCCGAGTTGCAGCAGAGGCCGGACCAGGTGAGCCGGAGATGCTTCCAGACCCGAACGACGTCGGCGGCGATGAGCCCCCCGATACTGGCGACACGATGTCGCTACGCACGATGCTGCTGGCGATCGGCGGGGTCGCCCTCACAGCGCTGCTTCTTGTGGGCGGTGTGATCTTGGCGCTTCGCCTCTTCACCGCAGGGACGGGCCCAGATAACAACGTGAAGGTGCCGAGCCTCACCACACTGACCCTGGCTGAGGCGATCCCCATCGCTGAGGGCCTTGGCCTTCGCGTGCAGGTCGTTGAGCGGGTGAGCTCGACAGATCAGCCGGTCGACACCATCCTGTCGCAGTCGCCTGGGAGCGAGACGCTCGTGCCGCTCAACACCGTCATCGAGGTTCGTGTTGTGGCCGGGAGCGGGTTCGTGGTGGTCCCTGACATTCGCGGGCTGAGTGAGGCGGATGGGATCGCTGCACTGGCTACGGCAAAGCTTGTGCGCGGCGCGACCCTCTATGAATACTCAGACACCGTTCTTGCTGGCGAGCTGATCCAACAGAACCCACGTCCTGGCGTGCAGGTTTCGAGCGGCACGGCGGTTGATCTTGTGACCTCACTGGGGCCTGAGCCTTCGCCGAGCCCGTCACCAAGTGCAAGTGGTGCGGATCTGCCGCAGGTGCCAGACCTTCGCTGTTCGAGCATCGCAGACGCGGCAGCCCTCCTGTCGGCGCTCGGCCTCTCGCTAGACGCGCCATCAGCGCTACTGGATCCAACGAATCGCATCGACAGCTTCTCGCCGTTTGCGGGAGTGTCCGTCGAGCCTGGGAGTAAGATTACGATCGTGTCGAGCGTGCCGGCGGGGACGCTCATCGACGGCTGTTCCCCGTAGCGGGTTAGGCCTCTAGCCCCTCCCAGAGTCCGCCACTCGCCCAGCTCAGTCGGGGGCGTTCAGGAAGCGTTCCATCCACACCGCGCTCGTGCTGCGCAGCGGCCTGCAGTGGAACTGGTGCTGTCCAGCACTCTTTCACGTCACTCTCTGCGACAAGGCGCCGCTTCTTGTCGATGCCGCAATACGAGACCTTGCCAATGACAGAGCGGCGCATATGCCGACAGCTTCCACACGAGGCGGTTGGCGTCTTACACACCCAACACTGACCGGACTCTTCCTGGATCGCGCTGCACGTTGGGCAGCGCCAGGTGAGAGCCGGCGCAGCACTCACGGCTGCCTCACCAGGTAGACACGGAACCCTTGTGTCCCCGAGATTGGATCCCCAACGCTGAACTCGTACGTTACGGTTACTAAGCCACGCCCCTCAGTGTTGAAGTTGTTTGGGAAGGCGTAGGTCCACGCAGCCCGCCCGTTGACGTCAGAGGTCACACACACTGGCTCACTTGGTGTTGCACCATCGGCCGTGACGTACATACACACCCGCACGTTTGCAGCAGGTGCACCTGTTGAATCGGTTGCCGTTGCGGTGACGCGGAACTCAATCGGCTTCTTGCTCAAGATGATCGTTCCTGGATTTAAAATGATAGAGATTCGCCCAACCGACGCACTCGTTGAGATCTCGACACTCTTTGTTGTCTGGTTTCCAGCGCCGTCTGTCGCCGTGATTGTCAACACGTTCGTTCCGTCGCGAAGCGTGATGCCAATGGAGAACGCACCCTTCGCTGTAGATCGTACGCTCTCAATCGTTCCCGTTGTCTCGTTTCGTACCTGAACATCAATATCCTTGTCGGTCTTTCCAGTGACGGTGGCGGAGTCACCGTTCATAATTGCGCCTGGGGTTGGCGCTGTAATGGTGAGGGCCGGTGCACTTGTATCGCGCACAACCGTAATAGGGGCGGAGCGCGTTCCCTCAGCACCGTTCACCACAACGACCGCTTCAATCACGTTGCTTCCGGCCGAGAGGGGAACCTTAGTGACGTCAAAGCCTGCAGTCTTCGGCATGGCGATCTCAGCACCAGTGATGACTGAGCCATCTTCGCGCGTGATGATGATGCGAATGATTGCGTCACTCTTCTCGAGAAGATCCTGCGGCAGGGTGCCACTAACGGTAATTGTTGCAGCGGCGGTGATCGGCTGACTCGGCTCACTAAGGGTTGGCCGCCCCGGTTCAACTGAAGCGGGTGGTGGTGTCGGTGAACCACTTCCACCAATGGAGGTGATGAAGGGGAGCGCAATCGCCGCGAGCCCGATCGCGCCAGCGATGACGAAGAGCGTGACGAATGTGGAGAGGGCGGTGGCGATTGTTCCGCCGACACCGCGCGACGTGGCGTTTGATCGCTTAGATGCTGAGTCAACCTGATAGGGGGGTGTGTACCCTTCGGATCGGCCAGAGAGGCCGCGCCGCGGTGGCTTCGAGCTCGATCGCCGGAAGAGTCCCATGGGGCGATTCTCGCACGCCGCACGCCGAGACCGCTACGCTCCAACGATGCCTGATCAACCGAGTGACCCGCAGCTGATTCTCGAGATGCGTGATCGCGTTGCGCGCGCACGCGCCGAGGTCGTTCGCGCCGTTGGTGAAGGGCGCGGCCCCGATGCATGGCGCGCCGCTCTCGTGGCGCTGGAGTCGCGCGGGCGCTTCGGCATTCGTATGGGGCTGGGACGCTCGAACGCCCTCCTTCGTGCGCTCGGCTCCCCTGAAACGGGGGTTCGCGGTGCGCTCGTCGCCGGAACGAATGGCAAGGGGAGCGTTGTGGCTCTCGTCTCAGCAGCACTCCGTGCGGCGGGGATTCGCCACGCGACCACCCCGAAGCCACACCTGGTCAGCTACCGCGAACGGGTGCAGATCGACGGGCAGCCACTCGCCCCACTCCCGTTTGCCCAGGCGGTGGCGCGTGCTCTTGATGCCGCCGACCAGATCGAAGAGCGCGTCGGCCCAGCCACGGAGTTTGAGATCCTTGTTGGCGCCATCTTTGAAGCACTTCGCCAGGAGGAGATCACCACGGCAATCGTTGAGGTTGGCCTTGGCGGGCGGCTAGATGCGACACATGCGTGGGATGGCGGCGTTGCCGTGGTGACCAATGTGGGCTTAGACCACCAGCAATATCTTGGTGACACCATTGAAGCGATCGCCAAAGAGAAGGCGGCGATTATCGTGCGCGGAGACCGTGCCGTGATTGGCGCGAGCGAACGGGGCGGTGCACTCGATGTGATTCGCCATCGTGCCCAACGCGTTGGTGCACCCTTCACGATCGCGCGAGCTGGCGCCACTCGTTCACTTGGGCGCGATGGCATTGAGGTAGAGCTCGAAGGGCGCAGCGCGGTGCGCGTCGGCCTGCTCGGTCGACACCAGGGAGCAAACGCTGCGGTTGCAGCCGCAACACTCGACGCACTCCGCGATGCTGGCATCGCTTCGGTGAGCGACGACGCGTTACGCGCCGGATTCGCGGCGGCGCGTTGGCCTGGCCGCATGGAGTTGATTCCGAGCGCACTCGGTGGTGGCGACGAACGTGATCTACTTCTTGACGGTGCACATAACGAAGATGGTGCCGCCGCGTTGGCAGCCTCACTCGCCGACCTCACGCCACACCTACGGAGCGCAGGCGGGGCACGAAACCCGCCACTGGTGCTGATTCTTGCCGTGATGGCTGACAAGTCGGTTGCTGAGCTGAGCACCGCCCTCGCCACTTCGCCAGCGCTGCGCGCCGCGCAGGTGATCTGTACGACCGTTGGCGACGTACGATCCCTCGCACCAGATCAGCTTGCCGCCGCGGTACGCGCTGCGAAACTCGGCGCGCAGGTGCAGATCGCTGCAAACCCGAACGCCGCTCTTCTTGCAGCGGTAGAGCATCAGGGTCCAATCATTGCCGCAGGATCGCTCTATCTCGTTGGTGCGATCCGTGGCGAACTGATGCGCCGCGGTGTGCTGCCAGATGACGGGAGCCGTGATGACGTGGCAGGATCTGCTACATGAGTGAGAGTCCAGCGAACCGCGAAGCGATCAGCCACTCGTACGCGCCAATCCCGGCGACGACGATCGGCCCCCTCCGTGTCGTGTGGGGGAGCCGCACCTACATCATGGCGGTGGCGAACCTTACCCCTGACAGCTTCTCGGGCGATGGCCTTATGGCGCCGAGTGGCTCGGCAGACGACCTCCTAGATCGCGTGGAGTTGCTCGCGCGCAACGCCGTGCGCGACGGGGCTGATCTGCTTGACCTTGGTGCCGAGTCGACACGACCAGGGCACACAGAGATCTCAGCGGCGGACGAGATCGCCCGGCTAATCCCCGCTATCGAACGACTTCGGCGTGTGCTCCCAACCCTCGCGCTCAGCGCCGACACCCAGAAGGTCGAAGTTGCTGCCGCTGCGCTCGACGCGGGGGCACACATGCTGAACGACATCTGGGGGGCCCGTACGGGCGATGAGATGCTGCAGCTCGCCGCTCAGCGTGGCGTGCCAATCGTGGCGATGCATAACCGCAAGGAGGTAGCCGCCGGCGAGCAGGCGGCCAACTTCACCGAGGAGTTCATGGACGAGATGGCGGCAGTCGCAGCGCGCGGTCGCGCTCTGGGTATTCCGCCGGAGCGGCTGATCCTCGACCCCGGATTCGGGTTCGGGAAGGGTCCAGCCCAGAACCTTGTCACCCTGCGCCTCCTCGGCGCCCTGCGTGACCTGGGCCACCCCGTGCTCCTTGGCACGAGCCGCAAGTCCACGTTGGGACGCGTCATCGATGGAGCGCCAGCCGACCGCCTGGCTGCCACGGTGGCTACGAGCGCGCTCGGAGCCCTTGCTGGGGTCGATATCGTGCGCGTGCATGACGTGCAAGAGAACCGCGATGCGGTGCGCGTCATCGACGCCGCCCTTCGCGCGAAGGGTGATCAACGCGATGACGCCATCGGCCCGAACCCGAGTCGTGCCGACCGGCCGCCGCGCCCGAGCCAACGCGACCGCATCACCGTACGCAACGTGCGCTTTGACGCCGCGCATGGTCTCTACCCAGAGGAGCATCTGAAGCCGCAGCCATTCTTTGTTGACGTTGAGGTGGATGCCGACCTTGCCCCAGCTGGTCGCGGCGACGCCCTCGCCGCCTCAGTTGACTACAGCGAACTCGTGCGCGTTGCTGTTGAACGCGTCGGAACGGGGGGCCACGCCGATCTCATTGAGGCCCTTGCGGAGCGCATCGCCGACGCCGCAATGGAGGTCATTGCAACGAGTGGAGCGACGGTGCACGAGGTGCGGGTGCGCGTGCGCAAGCCAGAGGCTGCTGTTGCGGCGCCGATTGATTGGGCCGGTGTTGAGGTCGTGCGCACGCCGTAAGGCGAGCGACGCGTCGACCTACTCGGTTGGGCGAATCCCCAACTCCACCGTGATCGTGATTGATGAACCATCGCGAAGCACCGTTAACGTAATTGTTGCGCCGGGCGAGTACTGCACCAGCAGATCCTGCAGCGGGTGTGCCTCATCAATTTCTGTCTCGTTGACAGCGGTGATGATGTCGCCACTCTTCAGCCCCGCCGCCTCAGCTGGGCTGCCAGAAATGATTGGCGATGTGGTTCCATCGGCAACAATCCATGCCCCAGCGCTGACCGGTAGGTTGTTCTCTTTTGCAGTGCGCAGATCAAGTGCCGTGTAGCGCACGCCAATCCATGGTCGTGACAGTGGAATTCCTGCGAGCGCCTGCTCAAGAATTGGTCGAGCAATGTCAATCGGAATTGCAAACCCAATGCCGGCGCCCTCTGTGGAGATGGCAGTGTTAATGCCGATCACCGCACCACTTGAGTCAACGAGTGCGCCACCAGAATTACCTGGATTGATCGCGGCGTCTGTCTGAATGAGCCCGTTGATGGACCCGCTCTCCGTGGTGATATCGCGGCCGAGCGCAGAGACAATGCCAGCGGTGACGGAGTTGGTATACACGCCGAGTGGCGAGCCGATCGCGATCGCAGTCTGGCCAACCTTGATGCCACCAGAGCGCCCAAGAGTTGCCGTGGGTAAACCAGCAGCGTCAATCTTTACAACCGCAAGATCGGTAAGGGTGTCAACGCCGTAGACCGTTCCAGTAAAGTCTCGGCCATCTTTGAGGTGAACAACGATGGAGGTTTCATCAGCGACAACGTGCTTATTCGTCACGATCCAACCGTCAGCCGAATAAATCACACCGGAGCCGATGGAGTCGCCATCAGCTGTGGTGACCTCTAGGGTGACGATTGCCGGAGAGACCCGCTCCGCAACAGCAACGATCGCCGACTGTTCAGAGACGAGCGTCTGCCGAATCTGCGTGGTGATGTCGCCACCAGAGAGCCCATCAAGAAGGAGAATTGTTGCTGCAGCACCGCCGCCAGCACCAAAGAGCAGCGAGAGGGCAAGCATCCCGGCGATTGCGCCACGGCTGAGAGATCCGGTTCCAGCACGCAGTGAATTACGGGCCGCTTGTAGCGGACCACTCTCTCGCGTGATCCACGCCGCTGGTCCGGTGGCTGGCTCCGGCTCAAATCGAAGTGGCGAGCGCCGCTTCACTGGGGTCTTCGTCACCCTCTTTGGGGCAGCGGGGGTGCGCTTCGCTTTCTCAACCACGTGGCGTCTCCTTTGGATCTTCGGCGCTCTCAGGTGCCACGCTCAATGAGGCGGGCGTCTCACTCAACGTAGAGGATGGCGGATCAGCACGTAGAACACTACGAAGGCGGAGTGAAGTTTTCGCAACCTCGCCGAGGAGGGCCGCAGCGCGTCGACCGAAGCTCACCAGGGTGGCTGGCCCTGTCTGGGCTGGGGCAGCCTCAGGAAGCTCGTCGCCCACCACCTCAGGGTCGGCGGGGAAGGTCAGGGCGAAGCTCGTCCCCTCGCCCGGGAGGCTCTCGACCACGATGCGTCCAGCGTGCATGTCCACAATCGACTTTACGATCGCCAGGCCGAGGCCAGAGCCGGTGGCTCGGGCGGCCCGGTTCGTCGCCGCCAGGCCCTCGGTACCGCGGTAGAAGCGATCGAAGATGCGCGGCAGTTCGTCCGACGAGATGCCGACCCCCGTATCGCGGACGGTCACCGTCGCGGCCCCAGTAGAAAGCAGCTGCACTGAAACAAGGACGCTGCCACCCCGTGCGGTGAACTTGAGCGCATTGGCGACAAGGTTGGCCACAGCCTGCCCAACGAGCGCAGCGTCGTGCCGAACCAGCACCTTACGTGTCGGCATGCGCTCATCCACTGCAACACCAGCGCGGCGTGCGCCTGCCGCCGCCTGCTCAACGGCCAACTGCACACTGGCACGAACGTCAGCAACAACGAACACTGGTCGCGCGATCCCCGCATCAAATCGCGAGAGCTCAAGAATGTTTGATGTCAGCGAGTCCATGCGCTCAAGCTGCCGACCAGCCTCAACAAAGAGCTTTTTTCGTGTCGCCTCGTCGGTCCCTGGATCTTGCAACAAGTCAACAAACGCGCGCAGCGCAGCAAGTGGCGTACGGAGCTCGTGCGAAACATCGGCAAGATGCTCCTGCCCACGATCTCGCTCGCGGCGCAGTGCCTGCATGGATCCCTGCAGCCGATCAGCCATGAGATTGAACTGATCGAGCAGTGCCACCATCTCGTCGTTTGCTGCAACCGCAATACCGGTGGGCACACGAGCAGAGAGATCGCCGTCGCTAATTGCTGTCGCCGTTTCTGAGAGGAGCTGCACCGGCTTCGCAAATCTTGCTGCAGCGATTGTTGAGATGATGATGCTCACGATCATTGCGAGAATCCCAACAAAGGTGATCGTGCCAGTGACTCCCGCTAGGCGCGAAGCACGCGTTGTGAGTGGCGAGATCAGCGTGACCTCAATGCTAATAGAGGAAGGTGCGCCGCCAATGATGACGACGTTTGGCTCCAACAGAATGGAGTCACGCGCCTCCCCAGGCTCGAGTACCGCCCCGTCGGAGCTGATCAGGAACTCGGATTCAGCCGCAGGAGAGAAGAACTCTTTATCTGGATTCCATGTACCGAATCGAACGCGGACATCTGCACGAGCGATGTCGAGCGCGAGCTGTTGTAACTCCGGGTCTTGCAACAGGAATCGCTCACGCACCTCCGCGTTGAGCTCGCCGTTGCTATCAAGAATGTCCTTGGTTCCTGCGACGCTTTGGGCAAGGCTGCGAACAGCGCTTGAAACGGCGGCTGTTCGAGCCGTCTGTGCCGCACGCTCTTGCGTCTCAAACTCTTGCGAAACGCGATCAACAACAAGGTAGCCAGAGAGCGCGAGAGAGATCGCCACAATGCCAATGAAGGCGATAGTGAGACGTGCGCGCAGCCCTCGGGGCGGTACGCCGTACAGGGAGTCGGTAAGCGGGCTCAGGCGCCGCTCCGTTCACCACGATCACTGCGGTCAGAGAAGCTGTATCCCACACCACGAACGGTCAACACGAAGCGTGGCTTGTTTGGATCCGGCTCAACCTTGTCGCGCAAGTGGCTGACATGCACATTGATCGTCTTCTCGTCACCCGCAATCGCTGCGTCGTAATCGCGCACACGTTCAAGAAGGTCGCGACGGCCAAAGACGCGCCCCGGCTTCTCAGCAAGGATGCGCAGAATTTCGAACTCGGTTGGGGTGAGGGTGATGCGCGCACCGCCGCGGGTGACCTTGCGGCGCTCCAGGTCAATCACCAGATCTTCGGCGCGAATGACCCGGCCACCCATCGCGTCGGCAAGGTCGCCGTAGGCGCGGCGCAGATGCGACTTCACTCGGGTCAGCAGCTCGCGAACGCGGAAGGGCTTCGTCATGTAGTCGTCGGCGCCAAGCTCGAGGCCGAGGATCGTGTCGACCTCCTCGTCGCGGGCGGTGAGGATGATGACGGGGGCCTTGGAGCCCCCAGCGCGCAGGCGGCGGAGGAGCTCGAAGCCATCGATTCCAGGGAGGCGTACGTCGAGGATCAGGAGGTCGGGAGCCTGCTTCATGCCGATCTCGAGGCCCTTGTCGCCGGTCGCAGCCATGAGCGGCAGGTACCCCTCGCCCTTCAGCGCCACCTCAAGGGCGAGCGCGACGGCTGGATCGTCTTCAACAACAAGGATCGTGGCTGCCATGCTCCGATGCTACACCCCTGACGGGGCTATCCTTCGCCTCGTATGAGCACGCCAAGCGCCCCCCAGGTGATGAACGGCCATCTAACGCCCGCTGCCACCCTCGCGGTGAAGGAGCGCGGCAAGGCCCTCCTGAGCCGACCCACCCTGAATAAGGACACCGCCTTTAGCCGTGAGGAGCGCCGCCTCCTCGGTCTCGACGGGCTCCTCCCTGCGTCAATCCTGACCCTCGAAGAGCAGGTCGCCGTCGAGCTGGTCAAGATTCGCCGGAAGCAGGACCCGCTTGAGCGCTACATCGGCCTCGCCGCACTGCAAGATCGCAACGAGACCCTCTTCTATCGCCTCCTCGTTGAGAACGTCGAAGAGTTCCTGCCGATCGTCTACACGCCAACCGTCGGCGAGGCGTGCAAGCGCTGGAGCCAAATCTGGCGTCGCGCACGCGGCGCGTGGATCACCCCCGAGGACACGTCGCGAATTCCTGAACTGTTGCGCAATGCATCTAGCGGCGCCGAGATTCGTTTGATCGTTGTCACCGATAACGAGCGCATTCTCGGACTCGGCGATCTCGGTGTTGGCGGCATGGGTATTCCCATCGGTAAGCTCTCGCTCTACACCGCCGCTGCAGGCATTCAACCTTCGTGGGCACTCCCTGTCTCGCTCGATGTTGGCACCGACAACAGTGAGCTGATCGCTGATCCGAATTACCTCGGACGTCGAACGCCGCGACTGCGCGGCGCCGAGTACGACGCATTCGTTGAGAGCTTTGTGCACGGTGTTCAGGCGGCGTTTCCTGGCTGTGTCATTCAGTGGGAAGACTTCAAGCAGCAGAATGCAATCCGCATTCTTGAGCGCTACCGCAACAGCGTCCCTTCATTCAATGACGACATTCAGGGGACGGGTGCGGTTGCGCTTGCTGGCATCATCGCGGCGATCGTTGCGGGCGGCGGATCGGGTACGGGAAAGATTCAAGATCAGCGAATCCTTTTCTACGGTGCCGGTGCTGCAACGCTCGGTATTGCGCGACTCTTGCGCTTCACGCTGGCTGCTGCTGGCCTTCAGGGAGCCGCACTCAATACCGCGATCATCGCCCTCGACTCAAAGGGCGTCGTACACGAAGGGCGTGCCGAGTTGGGCGATGGCAAGAGCGAGCTCGCACTTTCAACCGCCGCCGTCTCGGCTCTCGGTATTACCGACCTGTTGAGTGCCGATCTCGCTGAGGTGATTCAACAGGTGAAGCCAACGATTCTGATTGGCACAAGCGGCCAGGCTGGTGCATTCACTGAGCCTGCGATTCGCGCGATGGCGGCGTCTGCAGCTGCGCCACTGATCTGGCCACTCTCAAATCCAACCTCGTGCGCTGAGGCGACGCCGAGCGACATCTTCGCCTGGAGCGACGGTCGCGCTGTGGTTGCAACAGGCTCACCATTTGATCCAGTGATGGTCAACGGCACATCGCGAACGATTAGCCAGGCGAACAATGTCTACATCTTCCCGGGGGTTGGCCTTGCGGCGATCGCCGGGCGACTGAAGTCGATCCCAGATGAAGCGTTCACCGTTGCGGCGAAGACACTCGCCGCGCTGACGGCGAAGAGTGCCCCTGCAGGAGGCGCGCTCTATCCACCACTTGCCGACCTCCGCTCCATTAGTCGCGCCATCGCCATTGCGGTGATTGAGGCGGGTGCGGCGGCGGGCTGGGCCTCGGCGGCCGACGGGGCGCGCGCCGCTGATCTCGTTGACGGGGCGATGTGGAGCCCGAACTACCGCACCTACGTTCCCGCCTAAACTACAAAGAGCGAAAGGAGGAGTCATGCGAATCGGCGTCTTGCGCGAAACAGCCTCAGGCGAGCGACGCGTTGCCCTCGTACCCGATGCCGTTACCAAGCTGGTGGCGGCAGGCCACCAGATCGTTGTGCAGCGAGGCGCCGGCGAGGCCGCCGGCTTCCTTGACGCCGCCTACGAGAAGGCGGGCGCAACGCTCGCCGCCGACGCCGCCGCCCTCTGTGGCGGCAACCCTGAGATCGTCGTGAAGGTGCGCAAGCCGAGCAGTGCCGAGGCGGCACTCCTTCCGAAGGGCTCCACCCTCGTCGCCCTCTTGACCCCTGGCTCCAATGACGACCTGCTCCCCGTGCTCAAGGAGCGCGGCCTCACCGCCCTCGCACTTGAGTTGGTGCCGCGCATCAGCCGCGCGCAGTCGATGGACGTGCTCTCCTCACAGAGCGGCGTCGCCGGATATAAGGCGGTGCTGGTCGGCGCAAGTGCGCTCGACAAGTTCCTGCCGATGTTGACCACGGCGGCGGGGAGCATCGCCCCAGCGAAAGCCTTTGTGCTTGGCGCTGGCGTTGCTGGCCTCCAGGCCATTGCCACGGCGCGCCGACTCGGTGCGGTGGTGAGCGCCTTCGACGTGCGATCCGCCGCCGGTGAGCAGGTGCGCTCGCTCGGCGCACAGTTCGTCGAGCCCGCAGCGAAGGCCGAGGGGACGGGCGGCTACGCCCGCGCACAGACCGAGGACGAGGCGGCCCAGAACGCTGCGATCATCGCCGACCACATCAAGAGCCAGGACCTGGTGCTGACGACCGCACTGATCCCTGGGCGCAAGGCGCCGATTCTCGTGACTGATGCGATGCTTGCCAGCATGCGACCAGGATCTGTTGTGCTTGACCTCGCGGCTGAATCGGGTGGCAACGTTGAGGGTTCCGTGCCGGGCGAGACGGTGGTGCGCCACGGCGTGCAGCTGATCGGCGTCGCCAACATCGCTGCATCGGTTCCACTCCACGCCAGCCAAATGTTCTCTACCAATGTGCGCACCCTCTTGACGCACCTCAGCGGCGAGAACGGCGCGCTCACCGTGAACGCCGCCGACGAGATCACCGGGCCGATGCTCGTGGTGCATAACGGTGCTGTGCCGGTGAAGGCATCATGACCGCGCTGTTGACCGCACTTGGTGCCGCCGCCGCCATTATCGCGGCGACCTCTGGAGGCACCGCGACCGCAGCAGTGCCAACGACGCTGATCGATGCGCAGATTGTGGAGGTCTACGTCTTCCTCCTCGCCGCGTTCACCGGCTTCCAGATCATCACCAAGGTGCCGCCGCTCCTGCACACGCCACTCATGGCGGCCACGAATGCGATCTCGGCGATCAGCCTCGTTGCCAGCATCGTGATTGCCGGCGCTGAGCGACCGCTCTACATCAACATTATGGGCATGGTTGCGGTGGCCGCTGCAACGATCAACGTGGTCGGCGGATTCGTCATCACCGATCGCATGCTGAAGATGTTCAAGAAGACGGAGGCGCCAAAATGATCGATCAGCAGATCGGCGCTCTCTTCGTACAGATCGCCTATATCGGCGCATCTGCGGCATTCATTCTTGGACTCCGTGGCCTGACGAAGCCCGACACCGCACGCCGCGGCATGCAGCTCGCCGCGTTCGGCATGCTGCTCGCGATCATCGGCACCCTGTTGAACCACGAGATCGTGAGCTACGAGTTCATCATCATCGGCCTTGTTGTGGGTAGCGCCATCGGCTTGCCGATGGGTCTCCTGGTACCGATGACCGCCATGCCGCAGCGCATCGCCATCAGCCACATGTTCGGCGCCCTCGCGGTGACGCTCGTCGGCATCGCCGAGTTCTTGCACAGCCGAGAGTACGCGGGCGGCCCTGGCGTGATCAAAATGACCGCGATCGGCTTTGAGACGCTCTTCGGCGCGCTCACCATCACGGGCTCCTTCATGGCGTTCGGCAAGCTACAAGGCTTCATCTCTGGTCAGCCGATTACCTTCCCTGGACAGAAGCTGATCAACGCCGCTGTCTTCTTCGGCGCGGTCGGGCTGTATATCGCACTCGTGGCCACACAGTCGGGTGGATCCGGCGGCGACTCCGGCCTCATCATGTTTGCCGTCATGACGGTGCTCGCCCTCGTCATCGGCGTCACCCTCGTGCTGCCAATCGGCGGCGCCGATATGCCCGTTGTTGTTTCGCTCCTGAACTCATACGCAGGCCTTGCGGCGAGCGCCACCGGTTTCGCTATCGGCAACAACATCTTGATCGTGGCAGGCGCCCTTGACGGCGCCAGCGGATTCATCTTGTCGATCCTCATGTCGAAGGCAATGAATCGCTCATTCGCGAACGTACTCTTCGGCGCCTTTGGTGGCGAGAAGACAGCCGTTGCAGCAAAGAGCGCCGAAGGCCTTACGACGCGAAGCGTCACGCCAGAGGATGCGGCGATGCGCATCGGCTACGCCCGTAACGTCATCATCGTTCCTGGCTACGGCATGGCGGTGGCGCAGGCCCAGCACGCCGTCCGCGAGCTTGCCGAGTTGATTGAGAAGCGTGGTGGCCGTGTGCGCTTCGCCATCCATCCAGTTGCAGGGCGCATGCCTGGGCACATGAACGTGCTCCTCGCTGAGGCGAACGTGCCGTACGACCACCTCTTCGACCTCGACGAGATCAACGAAGAGTTCCACACCTGCGACGTCGCCCTCGTGCTCGGCGCAAACGATGTCACGAACCCTGCCGCCAAGAACGATCCAGGCTCGCCGATCTACGGCATGCCGATCCTGAACGTGCAGGATGCTGAGCAGGTCATTGTGGTGAAGCGCGGCATGGCGACCGGCTTCGCGGGCATTGAGAACGAGCTCTTCTACCTCGACAAGACCTCGATGCTCTTCGGCGATGCCAAGAGCGTCCTCTCTCAGGTCGTCACCGAAGTGAAGGGGCTCTAGGCAGAGATGGAGCTCAATCCGCTCGCCCGAGCGGTCAGCACGGTCGCCCTGGCGGCAACCGCCTTCTTCACGCTTGCAGCCTTCATGACGCTCCCAGCCGACGCCGTCTTGGCGATCCACTGGAACATCGATGGCGTCGCTGACGGCTTTGCGGGCCGAGAGGCGCTCCTAATCATTCCAGTAACCACTGCGTTGGTCGGCGGGCTGCTCTGGCTCGCTGTGCGATATGACCCGAAGCGCGCCAACATCGCGCGCAGCGCTGATGCGATCGGGCTCGTCGTTATTGCCCTCTCACTACTGGTTGCCGTGACGCAATCAGCGATCATCAACTCAGGGTATGGCGAGGCCGCTCGACTCGACCACGCGGTGCCTGTTGTCGCCGGCGCCCTCTTTGCCATCCTTGGCTACGCCATGCCAAACATCCGCCAGAACTACACCATCGGCGTGCGTCTCCCTTGGACGATTGAGAGCGAAGCAGCCTGGGATGCATCACATCGATTCATTGGCGGTATCTGGATTCTTGTCGGAGTTGTCACGGCGAGCCTCGGGCTTCTTGGCCTTAGCGCAGCGGCGATCCTCACGCTGCTGATTGGCTTAACGCTGAGTGTGGCCGGCACCGTCTTTGTTGCCTATCGCGTGTATCGTCGCGAACCGAGGCGAACGCGCGCTCAGCGCCGCCGGTGATCACTGTCGATCTCCCATCAAGCGAGGCTCTCGCCGCAGCTTCGACAGCGTTTACCTTCGCCCTCGTTGGTATCGGCCTGCTGATCGTTGGCAGCGCAGTCGCTGCCGCGACCTGGGCACGTTCACTGAACGGCTGGGCGCTCGGCGGCGTCTCGTTTGTGTTGAGCCAGACCGCACAGGTCGTGGCACTCTTCCTCTTCGGTCCGCTCATCGCCGCGTTCACCAGCGCGCCACTCCAAGAGGCGAGTCGCGCGATCATTCTCTCTACCGCCGCTCGGCGCGTGCGGGGTGAACGGCCGAGCACAGCGTTTGGGTTCGGACACGGCGCCATTGACCTGCTGACAAGCTCACTGATCCCCACGCTCTCTGCGGTCATCATTCTTGGTGGCGTTGGAGACGGAAGCATCTTCGTTGGGCTGGACGCCGAAGTGACGGAGAAGGTGAATGCAGTTGCGGTCTTCCTCACCAGCCAAAGTTTCCTCAGTGCCGCGCTGCTGATCGTGCAGGGGGTGCTGATGCTTGGGCTCCATGCGCTCCTTACGGCGATCGTGCTCCGCGTTGTGGTTCGTGGCGGAGGTGCGCGCACAATCGGCCGTGGTCTACTCCTACCGATCGCCGCTCATACGCCGGTCGCTGTTGTGCGAACGCTCTTCCCAATGGCGACGATGCCAGTTCTGCTCGTCGCAATCCTCGTCACCGCCCTCGCCTATCGACGAGGCCAGGGGGCTATGGCGGAGTCACCGGCGTCTCAGTAGGAGATTCGGTCGGCGACTCGGTTGGTGACTCAGTCGGCGATTCGCTCGGCGTTTCACTCGCTGGCGGCGTAGGGCTCGGGCTCGGCATCACATATCCCACTGGCGGTGTGAACGAATCACATGCGGGTCCGATCACACGCTCTCCGCCGTTCTGGCGGTTCCACAAGAAGATGCGCGGAACCTGTGCGCTGCAGACGATCTCGTAGGCGAGATCCTTGCCAACATAGCGCCAGTGCCACGCCTCAGCGCCGTAACAGCTCAGTGCGATCTTTGTGGATCCCGCCGGATACGAACGCACGAATCCGAATTTGTATGCGTTCGTTTCAAGCCAGAGCGCCGTTGGCGATGTGGGAAATTTCGGGTTGCTCCACGGAACACCAGTCAGGCCCCCAAGATCAACCGTTGTTCCGAGTTGGTGCTCGGAGTGCCCAGGAACCGCACTGTACTTGCGGGCCTGCTGCAACCCGGATAGGGCGACCCACTTTGCGAAGGTGGCTCTCTGTGTGGCGTATGAACGATATGCAGAGATGATCTTGAGCGAGATCTTGCTCCCCTTCGCCGCGGCGAACATAACAACGAGCGCGTCCGCAGCCTCTCGCTTCAGCAGGTATCCACCCGTAGAACTAATGGCGCCGCGCCAGGTGATAGCGACGAGGTTCGTCGGCCGATAGCTCGACGAGAGGCGATACATGGGGTCTAGAACGGCAGTGGCCCACTGGCTTGTGCGCCAGTTCTTGGTGGTGACTGCCCCCTGAATGCCGATTGATGTGCGCGTGATGATGATCTTGCGCTTGTTGATCTCGGAGCAGGCGGTGATGGGGGGCACCGCAACCGTTTGTGGGGCAACGCCCGCCGCCACGACCCCACCCCCGGGAAGGGCGGCTCCAAGGGCCGAAGCGCCAAGAATCAGTGCGAGAAGGGGCACGACGCGCATCAAGGGTCGGGGGCGGTGAGCACGGTTCATAGAGGTAGTTTGGCGCGCTCTTTGATTGAACAGGGCATCTTCTAGCGCTTGCGCGCGCGAGCGGGTCGAGAAGCCTTACGCGCGACACGCTTTGTTCGTAGCAGTGAAGCCACGATGGAGAGCGTCAAGATCGAGAGCACAATCACCAAGCTCACGAGTGGCGGAACCTTCCAGTCGTGGTTGATTGCCGGCAAGATCATCTTCACACCGATCCACATCAGTACAAAGGCGAGCCCTACGCTCAAGTAGTGGAAGCGATCTTTCGCGTCGGCGAGCAGGAAGTAGAGATTGCGAAGCCCGAGAATCGCGAACGCATTTGAGGTAAAGACGATAAATGGATCTAACGTGATGCCAAAGATTGCTGGGATGCTGTCAACGGCGAAGACCAGGTCGATGATGCCGATCACGGCAATCGTCAAGAAGATTGGCGTGAACACTCGTCGGCCTGCCTTGACGATCCAGAAGCGCTCCTCGTTGTAGTCGTTGTTCACGTGAATAAAGCGGCGCGCTAGCTTGACCGCAGCTGGCTCCCCTTCGCTGGCATGGCCGCCACTGCGAAGCATCTGCACGCCAGTGAGAAGTAGGAATCCACCAAAGACCCAGATGATCCACTCAAAGCGCTCAATCAGTGCGGCGCCGATCAGGATCATGATGCCGCGCAGCACCAGCGCGAGGAGGATGCCCCACATCAGCGCGAGCTGCTGCAACTTCTTCGGCGTCTTGAGCGCAGCAAAGATCAGTGTGAAGACAAAGATGTTGTCGACAGAGAGCGACTTCTCGACGAGGTACCCGACAAAGTACTCCGTCGTCTTGGTGGCATCACCCCAGTAGATTTGCATCGCAATACCGAAGAGGATGGCGAGGACAATCCAGACAAGGGTCCAGGCTGCTGCCTCTTTGACCGGCACAACGTGGGTGCCATTCTTGCGAAGGAGACCAAAGTCAGCGGCAAGCGCGGCGATGAGGAAGACGATGAATCCAAGTCCGAGTGGCGAGAAGAGTTCGTTGCCGCCCATTGAGCCCCCCTTATTTTCGACGTTTGGCGTTAGGGCAATGGTAGCGGAGGGGGGTTAGCGAGACCGCTGGCGGCTAGGCGCGGGCCAGGCCACCGCTCGCCGCATTGAGCGTGTAGGAGCGTGCGCAGGCGCCGCAGCTGAGAGTGGCCCCCTCGTTGGGAAGCCGGGCGCCGCAGTCGCAGACCCAGCCGATGCGCTTGGCTGGGCTCCCGACCACGAGGGCTCGCGGTGGGACGTTGCGAGAGGCAACGCCGCCGGCACCGACCATGCAGTAGTCGCCTAGGGTGATCCCGGCCACGATCACGGCACCGGCACCAATCGAGGCGCCATCACCCACGCGGATCGGGCTCACCGCCCAGTCGCTGGCTGCTGCGAGGCCGCCGTCGGGCGTTTGGGCGCGCGGGAAGCGGTCGTTGGTGAGGATCGCGTTGGGGCCAATGAAAACGCCGTTGCCAGCGGTGACCCCGTGATAGACGAGCGCGAGGTTCTGCACCTTGCAGCGATCACCAAGCACCACGTCAGCATCGATGAATGCGCCACGGCCAATGATGCAGTCGGCGCCGATCTTCGCTCCGCGTCGCACGACCGCGCCGCCCCAAACCTTGCTGCGCGCACCAATCGTGACGCCCTCTTCCACAATTGCCGTTGGGTCAATGAACGCCGTTGGATCAATCATTGCGCAGCGACTCCGTTTGGCCGGCCGAAGCCGATGCGCTTGGCGCCCGCTGGCAGCGTTGCGCCAGCGCAGGCATTGCGACCATCGATGAGCACCTTAAGTCCTGGGAAGAGCGTGGCGAAGTTCATCGTGCGATACGCTGCGTCGGCTGTCGCAACGACCACAGCGGTGACCTGTGCATTTGCGGTGCCGTCCCACGGCGTCATCTTCAGCGCCGCAACATCATCAGCCGATAGAAGTGGGTCGTGACCGAACACCGTTGCGCCACGGGCGCGCAGCACGTCAGCCATCAGTGGCCCGCGTGCATGCGCCAGCTCGCGTACCCCTTCGCGATAGGTGAGCCCGAGCACTGCGACGGTTGCGCCAGTGAGCGCACCAGCGGTGGCAGCGATCGCATCGGCGGCGCGCTCTACCTGCCCATCGTTGACGGCACGCGCGGTCTTGATCAGCTCAAGATCACCGTCGGTCGAAAGAATCATGCGCGGGTAGACGGGGATGCAGTGCCCACCAACACCGATGCCTGGCTCATGAATGTGCGAGTACGGCTGTGAGTTTGCGGCACGGATCACCTCTGAGAGATCAATGCCATGCCGATCGGCGACACGGGCGAACTCATTGGCAAGCGCGATGTTCACGTCGCGATAGGTCGTCTCGGCGAGCTTCGCCATCTCGGCCGCCTCAAGCGTCTGCATCTGCGCAATCGGCGCGTCGAGCACGCTCTCGTAGAAGGCGGTCGCGCGCGCCAGGCTCGCAGCGTCGGTGCCGCCCACAAGCTTCGGATACGCGGCGAGGTTGCGGAAGGTTTGGCCGGTGAGCACGCGCTCTGGCGAGAAGCAGCCGAACACCTTGGCGCCGCTCTCTTTCGCGACCTTTGCGACGAGTTCGCGCGTGGTGCCGATTGGCACCGTTGTTTCGAGAATCACGAGCAGGTCGTTGTGCGCTCCCGCAATCAACGTTTCGGTTGCGCCAACGAGCGCCTTGTCGGCGATGCTCCCATCGTCGCGCACCAGAACTGGTACGACGACAAGTGCAACGTCGGCGTCGCGCACGGCAGCAGGGCCGTCAATGGTGGCGCGGAGTCTGCCCGAGGCAACATGCTCGGCAAGGAGCTCTGGAAGGTTTGGCTCGCCGCCCCACGGCGCAACGCCAGAGTTAATGATGTCGACGAGTGCCTGATTGATATCGACGGCATGCACGCGCCACCCGTGGGAGGCGAACTGCAGGGCGAGTGGCAAGCCGATCTTGCCGGAGCCGATGACGGCGATGGTGCCAACGGTGCCAGGGGCGCCGACCCACGGCTTCGCAGTAACGGGGGTGCCGTGGGTGCAGGGGTGCGGCTCAGCGGTAAAGGAGCCACCGAGCATGGACGTTGCTCGGCCGAGTGGATCTGTGGTGCGTGCGCTCATCAGCCCTCCTTGTTCCCTTGGAGGGGATGCTACACCGCGGCGATCGCCTCAAGCTTCGGCCGCACGGGGATCCCGCCGCCACGCGCCGATTCAAGAACCGCGTCGGCGAGGATCACGGCGCGCGCGCCGTCGTGGATGCTGACCGCAGGCTTCGCCTCACCACGTGCGGCGGCGAGGAAGGAGCTCAACTCAAGGGCGAGCGGCTCCTGTCGCGCGGCGGGGAGGTCGGCGGTGCGACCCGGCTGCACTGGGGCGAACCCATCGAGCATGGCGCTTGAGTTTGGGTCGGCACTGGTGAAGGAGACGGTGCGCTGCAGCAGGCTCACGTCATACGCCCCAGCGCTCGTCGTTACCAGCAGCTGTCGTCGCTTTGCGGGGGCGAGCCATGAGGCGCGAATGCGCGCCACTGCACCACCAGGGAAGGTGAAGAGCGCCTCGGCAAAATCCTCACGCCCCTCAATCAGTCGCGAGCCGGCCACGGCGGTGACCGAGAGTGGCGAGCTGCCGGCAATGGCACAAGCAAGGTCAATGTCGTGCACCATCAGGTCGCGCACCACGCCAACGTCGCTGATGCGCTCGGGGAGTGGACTCTCGCGCATCGCCTCAATGGCGTAGAGCGCCTCGCCCGCACTTCCGCGCATCTGCTCGAAGAGGCGGGTGACGGCGGGATTGAAGCGCTCCACATGGCCGACCTGCACGATCGCGCCCGCGGCGGTGGCGCGTGCGACGAGGTCGAGTGCTTCAACTGAATCGGCGGCGAGTGGCTTCTCGACCAGGATGGGAATCTTGCGCTCGATGGCGCGAATCACCAGAGCGGCGTGGAAGCGTGTTGGCGCAGCGATGATCGCCGCCTCAAGGCCCGGATGGTCAAGCAACTCTGCAGCATCGACGTAGGCGGTCGCGGAAGGGGCAACAGCCAGCGCTGCGTCGCGCGCTGCATCAACGGGATCGCTAATTGCCACGATCTCGACGTCGGGGAGTGTGGCGAGTACGCGCAGATGGTTGCGCCCCATGACGCCGAGGCCGATCAGACCAACCTTCATGCGGGCCATGCACTCCCGCCGTGGCGCTCCACGGCGCGGCGCAGTGAGGCGGCGACCTCCTCTTGTTCTGCCGCGGTGATCGCAGCGAACATTGGGAGCGAGAGGCAACCTTTCGCCAACGCATCAGTGACAGGAAGCACAACGTCGAGTCCGCGCTCCTTGATGTACGGCTGCTGGCTCACTGGAATTGGGTAGTAGATGCCGGTGCCGATCCCATCGTTGGCAAGATCTTTCACGATCTCGTCGCGCGCTGGGCCAACGTGCACGGTGTACTGGTGATAGACGTGCACGTTGCCTGGCGGTGTTCCCTGTCGAACAATCGGCGCACCGGCAAGGAGCGCGTCGTAGCGTGCCGCAGCGGTGACGCGCGCCGCAGTGAACTGACCTAGCTTGCCAAGCTGCACGATGCCGATCGCGGCGGCGATGTCGGTCATGCGGTAGTTGGTGCCGAGCATCTCGTGCAGGTAGCGCACCTTCATCCCCTGGCTGCGGAAGGTGCGGAGCCACTCGTTCAGCGTGTCGTCGTTGGTGGTGATCATGCCCCCCTCACCGCTCGTGATGTTCTTGGTGGCGTAGAGCGAGAAGGCGCCAACGCCGAAGGAGCCGGCCTGCTTGCCGTTCTGTGTCGCACCGACCGCCTGGCAGGCGTCTTCAATCATGGCGAGCTTGTGCTTGGCGGCGAGTGCGCCGAGGGCGTTCATATCGGCGATGAGGCCGAAGAGGTGCACCGGCATCAGCGCCTTCGTCTTTGGCGTGATTGCCGCCGCAGCCGCGGCGGGGTCCATCAACCAGGTAACCGGATCGATGTCAACGAATCGTGGCGTGGCACCGGCGCGCAAGATTGATGCCGCGGTGGCGCTAAAGGTGTGGCCGACGGTGATGACCTCGTCGCCAGCCTTAATACCGAGCCCCTGGATGATCGCCTCTTCGGCGAGGGTGCCGTTCGCCACGGCGATCGCATGCTTCACGCCAACCATCTCGGCGAAGCGGCGCTCGAACTCGGCGACACGTGGACCCTGCGCGAGGGCGCCCGACATGATCGCTTCGGCGGCGGCGTCGGCCTCCTCGCGACCAACAGCGGGGCGGGTGATCGGAATGCGAATCTGCGGTGTACTCATGATGGGGAGCGTATCAGCGTGCGAAGCGACGCGCGATCAGTGCGGCTCGGATCGCCTCCGCGGCACCCCCCGCGGGCAGAGGTCGAGATGCTCGCGCGGCGATCTCCGCGGCACCTGTCGCAGCCCCAACCGTTGCAAGGGCGGCGGCAACGCGACCCGCATCAACGCCAACGAGGAGCGACGGCCCCGCCGGATGAAGGAGCTCCGGCCACTCCGTGGTGTCGCGCAGGATCAGCGTTGGGGTGTTGAGCCAAACCGCCTCGCGCTGCAGCCCGCCCGAATCGGTGAGGACCGCTGCCGCATGTGCAGTAAGTGCAAGCGAGTCGAGGTAGCCGACAGGCGGCACCAGTTCCACGCCATCGGGAACCTCGATGCCGTGCGCCGCGATCGCGGCACTGGTTCCAGGATGTGCCGCAAAGAGCACCGGCACGCCAAGATGCTCTGCGGAAACTCGCAACACATCAAGCGCAGCGCGCAACCGTGTCGCCTCACGCACATCAGCGCGGTGTAGGGTGGCGTACGCGAATCCACCAGATATCAATGGTCGACCGATATGCAGCGCGGCAGCATCAAGGGAATCAGTACCGCGCGCTGTTGGCGCGAGCCGCGCCACGAGGTCGGCCATCAGGTCGCCGACGACCACGTTCCCATCCGCGAGCCCTTCCACGCGCAACGCCTGCACCGCTCCATCGCTCGTGCAAAGTCGCAGCGATGCGATCTTGTCGACCGCAATGCGATTGCGCTCTTCGGGCATCAACGCATCGCCAGAGCGAACCCCTGCCTCAACGTGCACGATTGGAATCCCGCGGGCGTGCGCAGCAAGCGCACCCGCAAGGGTGGAGTCGGTATCTCCAAAGACGAGCACGGCATCAGGGCGCATCTGCTCAAGTGCCGCATCAAGGGCACGCACCATTGCATCGAGTCGCGCGGCGTCGCGGAGATCTCCCGGCTCAGGTAGGAGGAGGTCGGGAGGTGCCATCCCAAGGTCGCGGTAGATCTGGCCCGCAAGCAACTCGTCGTGGTGTTGGGCGGTATCAACAACAAACGGCTCGATGGGCGCCGTGAGGTGCGGGCGAAGGGCGGCAAGCTTGATGAGTTGCGGGCGCGTTCCGACGATCGCCGTGATGCGCATAACCCCTCCTCACCCTTGGCGCCCGTGCGTGCTGCGATAGACTCGCCGCATGCCGAACCCCGCTCCGCACACCGTACCAAAGGGTGCCCCCCAGCCGAAGCGGCAGGTGGCGATGTTCGTTGCCAACAATATGGTGAGCGATCGCCGCGTGATCCGCGAGGCGGCAACAGTGGCCGCGGCCGGGTTCGCTGTCACCGTGCACGCCATTGCCCAGCGTCGCGAGAAGCTCCCCACAACCGAGCAGCACCCTGACGGATTCACCATCGTTCGACATCGAATGGGATTGATTCCACCGGTCCTACCGATCCGCCCACGCCCTCTTGCCCTACTCCTGCATCCGTTCTGGTGCGCACTTGCCATTACTGTCGCCGTTGCACGAAAGGTGCGCCTCCCTCTTGCGGGCGCAGCACTACTCGCTATTCGCTGGACCGCTTGGGCAACACTCGCGGCACGCGCCGCAGGTTCCGCGCAGATCCTGCACGCCCACGATCTCTCTGGTGCGCTCCCGGCGCTGGCAACGCTGCGCGCCAACCCTGGTGCCGTGCTCCTCTACGACAGCCACGAGGTCTTCCTTGAGAGCGGCCGGTGGGCGAATAGTCCTGCGTTCATTCGGCGCATCCTCGCGAACCGCTTCGAACAGCCAGCCCTCCGACGGGCAACGGCACTCATTGCGGTGAACCCGCAGGTGATTGAAGAGCTTGCGAAGCGCTACGAGATTCCAGAGCGACAGGTGGTGACGTACAACTGCCCGCCAGCGTGGAACCCTGAACCGCGCGGCACAGAGCTGCGCTCGACAATCGGCGTCGGCGCCGACGCGCAGGTGATCTTGTATCACGGTGGATTCTCGGCACATCGTGGGCTCGAAGAGCTCCTCCTCGCGATTCGCGATCCACGCCTCGCCGCAGCGCATCTCGTCTTTCTTGGGTACGGCCCACTTGAAGCGACGTTGCGCGCCGCCGCAGCGGAACCGGCGCTGGCCGGTCGTGTGCATGTGTTGAAGGCCGTGGCCCCAGAGGTCCTCGACCGCTGGGTCTCAGGTGCCGATGTGGGCATGTGCACCGTGCTTCCGAGCACGCTGAATCACCGCATCTCCACACCAAACAAGCTCTTTGAATCGATTGGCGCGGGTGTTCCGGTAGTTGGTAGCGACTTCGCCACCATGCGCGATATTCTGCTCGGCGATCCCGACGGCCCACTCGGTGCGGTTTGCGATCCGACAAACGCCCACGACGTCGCAACCGCCATTCACTCAATCCTCAGCATGAGCCCCAGCGATCGCGCCGATCTGCGCGCCCGCTGCATTCGCGCCGCCGCCGCGCGCTGGAACTGGGAGGCGCAGGCTACCCGCCTCACCGAGCTCTACAGATCGCTGCCATCAGCATGAGCCGCTCGCCACGTCGACTCGTAATCGGCATGCTCAATACCGCTGGACAGGCGCGTGAGTGGGCGAACGCCGTGCGGCACAACACACCAGCAGCAGCCGAGTCATGGGGAATCAAGCGGCCCGAAGAGTCTGCCATCTCGTTTACGGCGGATCGCACCTACACACTTGTAAACGGTGCGGCCAATCAAGCCTGGAAGGATCTACTGCAAGTCCCCACGAAACCAACGCATCTCATCATCGAAAGCGGCAAGCCGATTGTCATCAGGGGCACGTTCCGACGCATGCTCTTCCAGGCACTCACGGCGCGCCGCCACGGTATTGGCCCAGCCCTACTCTTCCACGGCAGTGACATCCGCGTGCCGAGCATGCACGCTGCTACACATCCTGGATCACCGTTCCACGAGAGCCTCGATGGCTTGACCGCGAAGCTCGAAGCGAAAACGCAAACGATGCGCCGCTGGTTGCGTGTGTGGCCGTTCCCGATCTTCATCTCAACCGTCGACCTGAAGCGCTTCGTGCCGCGTGGACGTTGGCTCCCGATCGTTCCGGACGCTTCCTGGTTTACGCCAATGTTGGCAATCTCCACGGATCGACCACGTCCACACGTGCTGCATCTACCATCCCGACGCGCACTCTTTCAAAGCGACCGGGTGGATCAGATCGGTCAGGCGCTGCACGACGAGGGAGTGATTGAGTACCGCAGCATCACGGGAGTCACTCCAGCGGAGGTGCGCGCACATGTGCAATGGTCAGACATCGTGATCGACAAGATTGGCTTAGGAGGTACGGGCGTGATGGGCGCTGAGGTGATGGCGTCTGGGCGACTCCTCATCGGCGATGTCGATCAGACCGTGCGCGACGAGCTTGGCGATCTACCGCTGATTCAAAGCTCAACCGGCACCCTGGAGCAGGTGATTCGCGACCTCGTTGCCGATCGGTCCACCTGGGCCAATCGCGCCGCGGCAGGCCAAGCCTTCGCCCGCAAATATCACGACGGGCGCTACTCAGCGGCCGTGCTGGCCAAATGGATGGGGGTTTCGGTTAACCAGCCGTAGAGGCTGGAGCCGATGGTGAGGATTGAACTCACGACCTGCTGTTTACGAAACAGCTGCTCTACCACTGAGCTACATCGGCGCCGGAGGGGGATTGTAGCGGAGCGAGCCACCCCTGCGGATCTGCTCTATGGTGCGGCATGCACCCCCATTCGGCGGGATCCTAGGAGGAGAAAACGTGGCAAAGCACCTTCCAACCCGAACCATGGCCGACGTCAAGGAGCCGCTCGTGCTCTTCCTAATCGGCATGCGCATCAATACGCTCTGGCGCGTGTGGGAGTGGCTCCCTGCTTTTCTCGCGATGCCAACAATGATCGTGGAGCTCTACAAGAACCCCGAGCTTGGTTTCTTGAGCGCTCGCACCGAAATGGCGGGCCGCACCATCACCGTGATTCAGTACTGGAAGTCATTCGAGGCGCTGGAGGCCTATGCGTCGATGAGCGATCGAAAGCATCGCCCGGCATGGACAGCTTTCTACAAGCGTGCGACTAGTGGCACCGGTGCCGTGGGCATCTTTCACGAGACGTACATTGTTCGACCCGGAGAGGTTGAGACGCTCTATGCCGATATGCCTGCCGACTTTGGGCTCGGCGGTGCCGTCGGGATGAAGCCGGTAACACCGAAAACCGAGACGGCGCGCGAGCGCAAGGGGTAGGCACACCGTCTCTCATGGAAGTTGTTGTATTCCTACAACACCCGTGCTATTGTACTAATACAACAGCCCGCCGGGCTGGGTAGTGCAGGAGAGCATCATGCTTGAGCAGTGGGTTCCATTCGCAGCAGTCACGTTTATCGTGCTGTTGAGCTTCATCACCAATGTGGCGTTTGGATCAAAGGTCGCCGATTGGACAAATAGCGCGCCGATCGAGGTCAACACCCCCTGGAAGCGACCACGTCTCCTTGCCGGCAAGAGTCTCGTAGTGCTCTGGTTCGTCACTGCATTTCTGTACATTGCGACACTGCCTGGAGCAATGGTCGTTGACGGGGTCGTGCTCCAGATCTCGTCGCTTCCGGCACTCCTCCTTTTGGCCGTGCTGACGGTTGCGGTGATCACGTACAAGCGATCACTTGCGCATCAGCCAAACGGCGCACTCGATGAGCGCGAGCGCGGGGTTCGCGACACCCTCTATCTGACCTCTTATCGGATCGTGGGCAGCATCCTTGCCGGAATCTTCCTTGCAGGATTCATGGCGAAGTTCATCGCCGAGCTCGAAGTCAACCTGGATCAGATCCCAACCGATACCGCTCTTGGAATCGTGGTAACGGCCGCCATGTTCCTCTGGGTGCTGCCGAGCCTGGTGCACGCATGGACCGATCCAATTCCAGATGAGGTGAGTGATGAGGTTCGCGATGGCTGGAAGACTGCAAAGCGAGAGATCAAGAGGGAGATCGCAAAGATCCGTAAGGATCTGCCTAAGAGCGAGAAGGCCGCACTGGCCGAGCTGCGCAAGGCAGATCGCAAGCTAGGCCGAACCCGCACCAAAAAGAAGACGGGTAAGCGCTCATGACCGGCAGAAAGTCAAGTGAGGATGCGCCAATCCCCAACCGCATCGCCGAGTTACGGGAGAAGGCCAAGTTGAGCCGCATCGAGCTCGCCGAGCGCATTGGGGTCAACTCTCAAACAATCGGGTATCTGGAGCGCGGCGAGTACAACCCCTCGCTTGCCCTTGCATTCCGGTTCTCTGAGCTCTTCGGACTACCAGTCGAGAAGATCTTTGTGCGCAAGGAGAAGCGACGAGGAGGCTCAGCGATTAAGCGCTGAATTGCACCTCGGCGGTCGTCACAACTTTCGCCGTTCGGCCAGGCGCCGACTGGAAGCCCCAGTACATGTTGGTGTGCTTGATGATCACGTCGGGAGGCGGCGCACCCCACTCGCTCATGTCTTCGGTGGTGTGGGCATCACTGACGAGCGTCACGTCGTAGCCGCGGGTGAATGCACCATGAATCGTCGAGCGAACACAAGCGTCGGTCTGTGCGCCAACCACCACGAGGTGGCCGACCTTTGCGGCGGCAAGCACCTGTTCGAGGTCCGTCGCCTCAAAAGAATCGCCGTAGAGCTTGTGCACGAGCGGCTCGCTCTCAAGGCGCACGAGCTCAGGAACGTACTGCCACTCGGGGCTGTTGATCGCGAGTTGATCGTCTGAGTGCTGCACCCAAACAACCGGGGTGCCGGCGGCGCGAGCGGCGGTGAGGAGCGTTTGGATGTTGGCGATCACCGCCTCACGCTGATACGCAGCGCCAACGACGCCGACTTGCACGTCGATGACCAGCAGCGCAGTTGCGGTTCGGTTGTGAATGGTTGGCATGGGGCCTAAAAGGTGTCGTTATACGTCCAGACGTCGAGCGCATCTAGATCGAGCGTGGTGTTGCCGTTCGCGGCAAGCGCACCGGCGATCTGGGCGCGATGTTCGGTGGCGTGGTGCACCGCCTGGTTCACGAGCACCCAGCGCGGTACGGAGATCTCTTCGCCGCCGTACGAGATCCAGGTGACGATCTCGTCGCCAGGGAGCTGCGCGCCTGCAAGGAGTTTGGCGTCGGCAACCTTCACGGCGGCCGCGAGGGCGGCGAGATCGGCGACAGTGGCGGGGAGCTCGCGCTTCTCGGCGCGTGGCTCGCCGTGCAGTCGCTGGGCGTAGTTCTCGGCGCCGGTCACCAGGTGATGAGTAATCGCGCCAACGCTCCATTCGGAGCCGGGCGAGGTGAAGGCGAGCGCATCGGTAGGGAGTGCTGCAAGCACTGTGAACATCTGGGTGTTCGCCCAGGCCATGTGCTCTAGGGTGCGGTTCAGGGTGATGTTTTCCATGGCGGGAGGATAGCCGAGCGCGATCGGGTTGGGCTAGCGAGCGAGTGATCGCCGCAGGGCGAGAACGACGGCAGAGAGGGCAACTGCGGCGAGCGACGCGATCAAGACGCCGATCTTTGCAGCGCCGAGTGACTCCTCGTTGGCAAAGGCCAGCTCGCTGATGAGGAGTGAGACGGTGAAGCCGATGCCGCCGAGTGCCCCAACAAGAGCAATGTCGATCCAGCGCATGCCCGCCGAGAGCTTCGCCCCCAGCGCGGTCGCGAGCCGGGCGGCGAGGAGGATGCCGATTGGCTTACCAACGACGAGGCCAACGAGTACCCCCAACAGAATTGGCGAACCGGTCACCGCCCCGAGATCGATGGAGCGAAGGTCAACCGCAGCGGCGAAGAGGGCGAAGAGTGGCACGGCGATCGCCGCACTGATCGGATGGAAGCGTTCCGTTGCGCGGTCGACGGGCGCATCTTGCTCGCCAGGATCTCTCTTGACGCGCATCAGCAAGCCGAGAGCAACGCCCGCGATCGTTGGGTGAATGCCAGCGCTGTGCACGGCGTACCAGGTGCCGAGCGCAAGGGGCACGTAGATGAGTGGAGAGGTGATGCGTTGCCGCTGCGCGATCGCAAAGAGTGCCAACAGCACCGCTGCAACGGCGAGCCACTCGACGTGCAGGCTTGCGGAGTAGAAGAGTGCGATCACAAGAATGGCCCCAAGATCGTCGACCACCGCGAGCGTCAGCAAGAAGGTGCGAACCCCAGTGGGGAGTCCGCGGCCGAGCACCGCCAGCACTGCAAGGGCGAAGGCGATATCCGTTGCCATCGGAATACCCCAGCCGTTCAGCGCATCAGCGGCACCACCTTGATTCACTGCGACGTAGAGCAGTGCCGGAACGATCATCCCGCCGAGTGCCGCCGCCACCGGCAGGGCCGCCTGGCGCGGCTTTGAGAGCGTGCCCACCACCAGCTCGTGTTTGAGCTCGCAGCCAATGACGAAGAAGAAGATGGCGAGCAGTCCATCGGCGGCCCACTCCTGCACGGTGAGGTTCAGGTGGAGCGCGTCACTGCCGATCTGGGTCGTTGCAACGGTGCGCAGCACCTCTGAGAGGGGGCTGTTGGCCAGAACGATGCCAATGAGCGCCGCACCAATCAGCAGCGCGCCACCTACGGTCTCGCTGCGAAGGAAGAGCTGCATGCGCTCTCGGGTGTTCATGCGTGCATCGTATCGCCTGTGGGGCGGGGTTGGCGGAACTGGGCCCTATTTATTAAAATCCCTTACATGCTGGCGCAATGGGACTGGACGGGGATCATCGGGGGGCTGGTTAGCTTCCTTGTCGTGCTGTTTGTGCAGCAGTCGCAGCGCATCTATCGATCCCGCGGCACGACGGTGAGCACAATCGCGTTTGCCGCCCTCGTCGCCTACATCTGGGCACCGTTTGGATTCCCCAACTCTGACTGGTCGCGTGCGCCGCTCGGCAGCGATGTGATTCGTTTGATTCCATTTGCGGACTTTGACCCCGCCCTCCTACAGACAGGGTGGCTGGTAATGCAGTTGGGCATGGGTGCGTCAACGTTCTTGCTGGCAACCCTTGCGCTCTACGGAGATGCCCGGCGCGCAGCCTTCGCCGTCATCGGCATCATGGCGGTGGGCCTCGAGGTCAGCCAAGGCTTCGCCAATTACTTCTCCAGCCCAGTGCCGCCCTATCGAATCGACGTGCACGACATCATGGCGCGAGCGGCCGGGGCACTTGCTATCTATTTCGTGCTGAAGGTCGCTGCCGCGATTTGGCGCGTTCGGGTCAACCCAACCCTTCGCAAGGGCAGCCTCCTTGGCTTTATTGATGGGGTCACGCGCCGCATCTAGCGGTTGCGAGACGTTGCAGTAACGACCTCCGCGCGTAGGCGATACGATACCCACATGAGTGCAGCTGATCTCATTGCCCAAGCCGCTGGCGAGCCGAGCATCTGTCGATGCCCGTCGCTCTCCTTCGGGCCGTCCTGCGTGCGCTGAGGCGATCGCAACCAGGGACCAAACGGCAGAGGGGGCGGCGGATGTAGTCCACAACCCACCATATAGCTGGAGGTACCCGACATGACCGTTCAGAACCCAGAAATCTTCTCTGACAACGCGATCACGATTGGCGGCACGCCACTCGTGCGCCTGAACCGCGTCACCGACGGCGCCGCCGCAACGGTGCTCGCCAAGATCGAGGGGCGCAACCCTGCCTACTCCGTGAAGTGCCGTCTCGGCACCGCCATGGTGCTCGACGCCGAGAAGCGCGGCGTGCTGAAGCCGGGCGTGGAGATCGTTGAGCCAACAAGCGGCAACACTGGCATCGCCTTGGCGATGGTTGGTGCCGCACGCGGCTACAAGGTCACCCTCACCATGCCCGACACCGTCAGCATCGAGCGACGCAAGCTGATCGTTGCCTACGGCGCAACGCTCATCCTTACGGAAGGCGCGAAGGGCATGCCAGGCGCGATCGCGAAGGCGGAAGAGATTGCCGCATCAGATCCTGCACGCTACGTGCTGCTGCAACAGTTCAAGAACCCAGCCGGCCCAGCGATTCACGAGTCAACCACTGGTCCAGAGATCTGGGCGGACTCCAATGGAAAGGTCGACATCTTCGTTGCAGGGAGTGGCACCGGCGGCACCATCACCGGCGTCGCTCGCTACTTTAAGAAGGGTCTCGGTAAGGCGGTGCACATCGTTGCCGTCGAGCCTGCCACCAGCCCAGTCATTGCGCAGCGCATTGCTGGTCAGCCAAATCAGCCAGCGCCACACAAGATTCAAGGGATCGGGCCTGGCTTCGTGCCAGACATCCTCGACATCTCGTTGATCGATCAGGTTGAGTCGGTGACCAACGAAGAGGCGATCGCCATGGCGCGTCGCATCGCTCGCGAAGAGGGGATCCTCGTTGGCATCTCGTGCGGTGCTGCGGCACACGTTGCGCTGAAGTTGGCGCACCTGCCAGAGAACGCCGGGAAGACGATCGTGGTGGTGCTACCGGATTCGGGTGAGCGCTACCTCAGCACCGCGCTCTATGAGGGGCTCTTTGATGCCAGCGGCATCGCTCTGTGAGTTCTGACGCAACGGAACTGAGTCGCGCACTCACCGCCGCTGACGCTGCCCTCGCGGGTGGCGCGGTGGCGGCAAGCGACCGCCCGTCACGCGGCGAGATCTCTCGCGTGCTGGCCGAACTTCGCGCGGCACTCTTTCCGCGCGAGCTCGGCGTTGCCGCTGATGGTGAGGCGGCGGTTGCCGCACATCTCACCGCAGCACTCGCTGGCCTGCGCGAACAGATTCGACGCTGCACTGTGCTGTTCGCCGCCGAGCGACCAGGTGAGGGGCTCGCCCCTGATCAGGTCGATCGCGTCACGCACGCGTTCGCAGCTGAGCTTCCCGCTATTCGCACACTGATTGAGGGAGATATCGCTGCTGCGTTTGCGGGTGACCCTGCAGCCCGCAGCCGCTCGGAGATTCTGCACGGCTACCCTGGTGTGCGCGCCATGATCGATCACCGCATGGCGCACCTTCTCTACACGTTGGAGGTGCCCCTGCTGCCGCGCATCGCATCGGAGGCGGCACACTCGGCCACGGGGATCGACATTCACCCAGGTGCAACGATTGGCGAGCGCTTCTTCATTGACCACGGCACCGGTGTGGTGATCGGTGAGACAGCGATCATCGGCAGCGGCGTGCGCCTCTACCAAGGCGTCACGCTTGGATCCAAGAGCTTCCCGAAGGGTGAAGACGGCAACCTGGTCAAGGGCCAGCCGCGCCACCCGATCATTGAAGACGATGTGGTGATCTACTCGGGAGCGACCGTCTTGGGTCGCATCACGGTTGGACGCGGCTCAACGATCGGCGGCAACGTATGGCTGACCAAGAGCGTTCCTGCCGGGAGTCAACTTTCGCAGGCACGCGTGCGCACCGACGAGCTGGCAGCCGACGGTTCGGGGATCTAGCCCTCGGCGGGATAGAATCCCGCCATGCCCACCAGTCTTCTATTGATGAACGCACTCGCCCACGTGGCCGTGCCCGCATGAGCGGCGGCATGGGTCCTGGGCGCGGCGGCCACATGTTCGGTGGCGATGACACCGGCCCAACCAAGCCAGCTGGGGCGGCGCTGCCACTTCTACGACGAGCGGCGAAGTTCTTTGGACCATACCGAGGGCGCCTCGGCGTCATTGGGCTCGCCATCCTTGGCTCGAGCATCTTGGGGCTTGCCAACCCGTATCTACTAAAGCTCCTCATCGACGAGGCGATTCCGCAGCGCGATCTAGGCCTACTGGCGCTCTACGCCGGGCTGATGGTGGTGGTGCCGATCATCAACGGCGGGATCGGACTCGCCCAGGCGTGGCTTACCGCTTCGGTTGGTCAGTTCGTGATGCGCGACCTGCGCAATGCGCTCTTCACCCATGTGCAATCGATGCCGATCCGCTTCTTCTCGGAGACGCGCACCGGTGAGATTCAGAGCCGACTTACCAACGACGTGTCGGGGGTGCAGTCGGTCGTCAGCGATGCTGCGGCGAACCTCGCCTCAAGCATCGCCATCGTCGTCTCAACCCTGGTGGCGATGACGATCATCGACTGGCGCCTCACAGCGGTCAGTATTGCCGTTGCCCCACTCTTTCTCTTCCTGAGCTCAAAGGCCTCAGCGGCCCGCCGCAAGGCGAGTGGTGAGGTACAGACGGCACTGGCCGACCTCACCGCG